>Ga0256826_1001563_pt1 | contig 14233 bp, 10 predicted proteins | sample CV79metaG_FD_185975 | JGI IMG/M metagenome (GOLD analysis project Ga0256826, IMG submission 185975) | Hydrothermal vent microbial communities from East Pacific Rise, Pacific Ocean - CV79 | ecosystem: Environmental > Aquatic > Marine > Hydrothermal vents | place: Pacific Ocean: East Pacific Rise...
CATAGGTTTTTCAAACCATCTCACGCCAACAGCCACCATCAACTCTTCCGCAGAAAAATGCATGTAAAAACAAGAACTCTGCATACGTTTGTTATTACCCTGCCAAAATATTACACCTATTCGCTCTTTAATAGGCATTTTATTGGCCCCCATTCGTCTTGAATCTCGGTAAATTCTGTAAAGGGATTTATTTATTTTAGGTTCTGCATTTATAGTAGGAACTAAGGCTTGGAGGTGTTCACCCATCTCAACAACAAAAGCTCGAGATGGATTTAAGATGTACTCTTCGTATTCTGACTTATGAGCAGCAAACCACTCTTTATCGTTATTGGCTCTTATTTTCTTTAAAAAGCCAAGTGCTTTTTTATGAAAACCTTTAAATTCCAAAGAAAATTCCTTTAAACAGTTTTTCTATTTCTAAACGCAAGAAGTATTACTACTGCTAAAATAGAGTATGTAATAGGCACAAAATCTGGAATAGGTACGGGATCGCCTTTTGCATAAGAGTGCATTCCTGCTAAGTAATAGTTCACACCAAAGTATGTCATTAAAACTGATGTAAATGCCAGAAGAGAAATAACAGCATAGTTAAACTCACTGTAAATAGCTTTAATAAAACGAAGGTGAACAACAACAGCATAAACTAAAATAGTTACAAGTGCCCATGTCTCTTTTGGATCCCAACCCCAGTAACGACCCCAAGACTCATTTGCCCAAACGCCACCAAGAAAATTTCCTACACTTAAGAGAACAAGTCCAGCCATCAAGCTCATCTCATTAATAGCATTTAACTCTTTAATAGAATTTGAAATTTGAAATTCATTTTTGTCTGTTTTTATAATAAAAAGTAAAATTGTTATAAAACCTAAAAGTGCTCCAAGACCTAGGAAACCATACGATGCGGTAATCATACTAACATGAATAGATAACCAGTAAGAGTTTAAAACAGGAACAAGATTTGTAACTTGAGGATTCATCCAACTTAAGTGTGCTACAAATAGAATAAGACCTGCTAAAATAGAAGTCGAAGCTAAAGTAATTGGTGAGCGTTTAGAGAAGATAAAACCGGCAAGAACAGTTGCCCAAGCGATATATGTCATAGACTCAAAACCATTACTCCATGGTGCATGTCCTGAGATATACCAACGAAGAGCTAGACCCATTGTGTGTGCTGCAAAGAAAAGCATTAGGAGTGTTAAAGAAGCTTTTGTGAAAAGTGTCATTTTAATTTTAGGATAAATTATTTTTGCGAAGCTGACAACTAAAAGTACAAATCCCATAATGAAGTAGAGTGGCCAAAGAATCTCAAATACATTTGAGTTATTATAAAAAATCTCTGCATTGATTCTACCTTCACTTGGATAAACAGCTGCACCATTTTTTTTCTGATATTCTGCTATTTTAGCTAAAGCAGCATTACTTTGAGACCATTTACCACTAGAAAGAGACTCATCTACACTTGTAAAGTATGTTACTGCAGCATCTCTTACCTGTAGCCCAGCTTCTGTGTCAAATGTTTGTAATGCTTCTATAGTTGCATACCACTTGTGTGATGCATCAGTTGCTAAAGGCCACATTTTTAAAAGAGACCCTGTAAAAACCATATAAGCGACATTTACTTTTTCATCAATTTTCAGTGCAGCTTTATCAAGTTTATTTCTATCTTTTGGTGCTTTTCTAGTTGCTTCTTCTATAATAGCACCTAGTTTATAACCTCTCATTTGTGTTGCATCATGAAAAAACTGAGAAAATGAAACATACTTAGAATCACTAGCTGCACCAATAGCTTCATTTATTTTAGGATCATTTGTGCGAATCATTTTAATATCTCTATAGATATCAGGACGAATCATCATTCCTAATATAACTTGATCTGGTGTTAATGAGTAAGAACCTACTTGTAGACTTGAACCTCTATACACCTTTGCTAAGATCTCTGTAGCAAGTGTATTCATAGGTTTCATTCTACCCTTAGTATCTTGTACTATTAGCTCTCCAAATTTTCTGGCATGCTCTTTGTCAAAACTCAGTATAGTTTTTATAGCTGGGTCTAAAGTTGCTGCTTGAGAAGGAAGAGTATTAAAAAGAAGTCCAAGTGCTAACAGTAAAGGAACTATTTTCGCATCACTCGCTTTTTTAGCTTTTTTAGCAAGTTGTGCAAATCTATGTTTTTTAGAAAATAAAGACCAAAACATTCCAACTGCTAATAAAAAGTAACCTATATATGAAGGAAGAGTACCTGGATCATTATTTACCGAAAGAACTGTTCCTTTTTCATCTCTATCATACGAGGCTTGAAAAAATCTAAATCCACGATGTTCTAAGATATTATTCATATAAATTCTATATGGCATATTTATTCCTTCTTCTTCATCTATTAATATTACATCACTTGCATAAGATGCAGGACTCATAGAACCAGGATATCTATCAAGTTCAAAGTGCACAAGTTTAATTTTAAACGGTAAAGGTATCTCTTTTGCACCAAATGTTACATCTATATGCACACCGTTAATATCAACAAGTGAGGGAACACCAACTATCCCTTTACGTCCATATACTAGTGTCTCAGTACTTTTACCATCAACATTAACACTAAATCTTAAAGCATCAATTCCAGAAGAGTTCATTTGCATTTTGCCCTTAGTCTCTGGATTACTCACTATTTTTTTAGAAGCATGTGCCATAAACTCACGAAGGACAAAACTCCCCATTTCAGTAGAGTAAAGGACACGCTGATTAAAAGGTTCTGCACTATTAGCTGCTAAATCACCTTTTGCACGGTCAGCCATTCTAAAGTATGATAACTTCATATCATGCTTCATAAAAAGCTCTTTATCCTTCATATACATAGAGATAACAGGCTTATCAAACTCTTTTACTTCTGATTCAAAATCAATTATAAAGTTTCCAGCATCATAATATTCACCAAATGAAATTGCAACAGGTTTTCCTTTACCCCCACCAGTTATCATAAACTTGGCAATTGGCTTTCCATCTTTATCTTCTACTAATGTTTCGATAGCATTTGGTATATACTCTACTAAATTCACTTCTACTTTCTTTCCATCAATTGATAATGAAGACGAAAGAGAATTATTTCCACGAACTGAAAGATAAACAGATTCACTACTCTTTACACTTTTTCCATCGACATTAGCATCCACACTAAAAAAAGTTTCAGCACTTGTTATAAAAGAAGATGTTGCACCTTCCCTAATATGCATATTTCCTTCAAATCCAACATATCGCGTCACTGCTGCACCAAAAAGAATCACTAAAAAGCCTATATGAAAAATAAACATAGGTGCTTTTTTGAGTGTATACATTCTATAATTGTATATATTTAATGAAAGATTTAAAGCAAGAAGTCCTAATAAGACTTCAAACCATCTTGCATTGTATATTTCAGCCTTCGCTGTCATTGTTCCAAAATCGTTTTCAACGATTGTTGCATAACCAATAGTAAATGCAAAAATAAGCATTAAAACTGCCATAGTTTTCATAGATCCGATAAATGATAAAATTTGTTTCATAATACGCCTTAAAATTAATGATTTATTGTAGTGAAAGTTGGATAATGGAGAGTGTCAGAGTAGGAAGAAAAGTTTCTACTCTGGTTTTTGAGGAGAAAAATCTAGATTATTTATCAAAATATTTGTCTCATCTTTTTTTGCTTGTACTTTTTTCATAACATTTATAGGTCTATCCATTTTATAATAAATAGTATTTGTAACTTTACCACCTTTATCATACCACTTTTGATTACCTTCTTTATAATTATTTTTATAAAAAACCTTTGTATAAAGCTTTCCATCTGTAGTAAACTCTTCTTGCATACCCTCTTTTTTATTGTGTATATAGCTTACTTTAAGAGCTAGGGATCCATCTTCAAAAAACTCTTTTTGAACACCCTCTTTTTTATCATCTATATACATAATAGTATGCTTTACTTTTCCATTTGAAAAATAAGATTTGTCTAAACCTTGCATTTTCCCATCTTTATAGTACATATCAGCAAGTTTTACACCTGATTTATCATACCATGTCAACTTACCATCGCGTTTATTTTCCACATAATGCACTTCGTATGCCATGGTACCCATTTCATAATAGACTTTTTCAAGTCCCTGTTTTATTCCTGCACTAGTTCTCGTATTTGTTCCATCTACATAATTTGTTTCGGCTTTAAGCTCACCATGCTCAAAGTAGGTTTTGACAAGTTCGGCTTGGAGAGGTAGCGAAAGCATAGATGTAATGAGTAAAGATTTAAAATATAAATTCATAAAATTTCCTTGATTATTTTGTAGTGAAGAGATTTATTCTAGTTCAAATTAACTTAATTGACTTGAAGTAAAACAAACCATCTCTCAAAAGAGAGAAGGTTAAGAGGGAGGAAATATTATTTCCATCCTTTTTTAACAATGTTTGTAGATTTAGAGTAAGGGTATTTAGAAACTAATTCTTTAACAGAAAGTTTTTGATCTCCACTTCTCATAAAGTGTGCTAATGTTACTGCAGCCCAGTAATCATTTTTATACTCAGTGTCTTTAAGTTGTAAAGGTACACCTTTTTCATTTACAGTGTGACAAGCAGCACAAGTAACAGGACCTGCATATTCACCATCTGGTGAGTACTGAAGTGCTTGTTCGTGTGTTGTTACATCAACTGAACGCTCTTTACCATCATATCTAGTTGAATATAACCCGTGAGTTGATTCGTGACAAGATTGACAAGCGATATCGCCATGACCTTTAGAGTATCTATATAAAGAGTACTTGTTAGGTAAATCAATTGGGAAATATTTTCCACCAGTTTCAGACTCAACAAAAGGAGCTAAGTGACAATCCGCACAGTGAGGCTCAGAAGCTGATAACCACCAGTCATTACCACCAGATGCAGCCATATATGGAACATCTCCACCCTCTTCATGATTCCAAGGTCTTAAGTCAGCTGGTAAGTTGTTACCAATTGCTTTAAGTAAGGTTGCTGATTTATGTTCAGAGTAGTACTTAAGTACTTCATTATCACCAGTTGCTTTAGGGTCAGCTATAGCATTAAACTTAGCCATATCACCATCAGCTAATGCAGCAACTATCTCTTTAAGTGATTTATTTCTTAAAGTTTTACCAGCTTGTGTGCTATCGTGAGTAATATTATCATAATTTTGCATACCTTGAGCTACTTTAGTGTGACAGTTAGTACAGTATAAACCTCTCAGCTCAGACTTTTTACCATGCTCATCTTTCATAGAAACTTCATTCAGTTGGTACTTACCATATGAATTTAGGAAGAAAGGAGGTTTAGCGTTTGGATTAGAGTGAGCATCACGTCTAACATAACAACCACCACCAGATTTTCTAATATCACCTTTAGAGAAACGACCTTCACCATATCTATCTGTTACACGGAATGGATTTGAATCATCATTCATGTTAGGATTTTGAAAGTGTGTTGGGTGACATGATTGACAAGCTTGTGAACGACCAGCACCATCAGGCATTGGAACCATCGCTAAGTGGAATGCATGGATTGCTTCACTTAAAGGCTTAGCCTTAACGGTTTCATAACCAGATGCTGTAGGACGTGGCTCTTGTAAGTTACCAGAAACATTGTCACCATGACAGTCAGCACAGTTTACCATACCAGTCTTTCCAAGTCTATTTCCAGAAGAGTTAGAGTTGTAATGACTTAGGAATGTAGTTCCATGGTGCTTATCATGTAGTGAAAGAATATTTATAGAAGCTTCTGAAAGTCTAGCCATATATTCACTATTATCAGCATAAGTTTTCCAGTATGCATACTCTTTATCAGAGAATCCAAGACCTTCATCTCTAGCCATCTGTGCTGCTTTACCATTTCTTGAGTGACAAGCATAACAGTTTGGAATATCTACCGGATTTGTACCAAAATAAGATACGATTGAACCATTTTTATTTTTTATACTTTTACCAGTTCTATCATGCATTTCAACTGTTGATTTTTGAAATGGATTAAAGTCTTTCTCAGTTACAGAACGAATAGATCCTTTTCTTGTTGTATCATTAAATGCTGTTAAAGGAAGACCTAATGCATCCCAAAGATGAGAAGCAGTAAGAACAAGTTTCACATTTTTAACAGGTGGCACAAGAGTATCTGTCATAACGATATTCCCGCCATTTTTTCCAGCATATGCTAGATAACCACCTGAGAGTGCCATACCAGAAGGTCCAGCATCAATTTTAACAGGTACTTGACGACCAATACGAAGACGATCTTTATCACCAGCTCCAGCAGGAATTGTACCTTCTAAATCTTTATAGATAAAAAGGTGAGTCCATACATAGTTAGCAACATTATCACCAGCAGAGTCTAAATGGCCATCACCATCACTATCTTTTGGTACTGACCAGTACTTCATTTTATTACCTTCACTATAAGAGTTATCTTTAGTGTAGTAGTAAAGTTTCACATCATCATCTGGACTTAAAAGTTTTGGTAATTTACCACTTTTTCCTCCTGCAACTGCTTGTGCCTGAATCGAGTTATATGGTGGAATCACACAACAATAATCCATCGCAAAACCAACACAATGCATACCTAATTCATAGTTAATAAAAACCACATTATCACTTTTTGGTTCATAGCCAACACTTTTCTTACCTTGTGTATCTATCTCTGTATACTTCTTTAATTTATTGAGTTTGAACGGTGGGTTCTTATCATAAGCTAAAGCAGTAGATGCAGAAATTGACATAAAAGCAATTGATGCCGCTAAAGAAACTAGTAGATTTCTCTTCTTCATTGTTTCTATCTCCCTATTTATATTAAAATTCACTTGAAGTATTACATTTTATAATTTAAGTGCTTATTAAATGAATGGTAAATGAGGGTGTTTTTGAATAAGTTTTTGTTATGTGATATTAATGTGATAGAACAGTTAATCACAAGTTATGTATCATATATACATAACTTATAACTGCTTTTATTTTCTCTTGAATGTGACTAGAATGTCGCCACTCTCGAGTTCCTCTGATTCATGTGAGAAGGTATGTGCCACTCTCTCATATAATGGTGCAGGTTCATGAAAAAATAGAACTTTTAATCTATCATTTTTATTTTGTAACATTTCAAGTGTAACAATTGTGTTTACCATTGGTTCAGGAGGTGAACATTCTGTTGCATCAAACTCATAAATATTAAGACCATTTTCTTGGTAATTATATATATCTAAAGTAGCTCTTGCAACTGTAATTAACTCTTTTTTCATCTCTTTTCCTTAGTTGTAAATATAAGTCTGTTGTTGTGTATTCCATACAAAATGATTTGAAACTTTTTTGAAAGCTTTTAGCACTATAGTTTCGTGTGTATCATTTCCATATATAACGATTGGAGTATGGTAGTACTTATTATAAGATCGAAGAGGATGTAGCAGTATCTCAGACCATGAAAATTCTATTTTTCCTTCATAAGGTTCAAAAGGAACAGAAGAGACTACTTTTCTGTTTGTCACTTTACATTTAAAGTGGCATACTATACTAAAACTATCTATTTTCACATACTCTAAAAGAGCAATGACACTTGAGTGTGAGATTGGCATGAGTTTTCCTAAAATAAGTTTACTTTCATGCAAGACTTAGCAATATTTATTCCAAATTGTTAAATATAAATATCTACTTTGCTATTTTAATCTCAAAACATTTTCTCGTCGTCTCTAAAAGATCTACTGAACCATTATGAGCTTCTGCAATTTGGCGAGAAAGAACAAGGCCTAAGCCATTTCCTTTTACTTTTGTACTTTTAAAGGCCTCAAATAGATCTTTTCTATTTTCAATTGCAATACCACTATCATATACTTCAAAAATGTGATAATTAGCATCAGAATGATAACTCAATTCAATAATACCCTCTTCCTCTTCATCATCAAGTTCAATAGCATCAATTGCATTAATAAGAAAGTTTGAAAAGAGCATATCTAAGAGATCTTTATCTGCATTAAGAGTGAAATCCTCATCAGGAAAAATAAACTCTATCTCTTTAGAGTATGCATAGTAACCTATAGACATATCTATAGACTCCTTGAGTGCACTCCAAAGAAACTCTTTTTTTGTAGCCTCTACCCCTTTTGAAAACATCAAAGTTGCTTTTATGATGCGTTCTATTCTAGAGACTGAGTTTTGTATCTCTTCTACTATTGCTACATTTTCAGGTTTTACTCTTTTTTTAAGTGTTGAACTTAAAAGTGATATAGAGCCTATTGGATTTCTTATCTCATGAGAGAGGTGTGCTGCCATCTGTCCCATTGTTGCAAGGTTTTCTTTGCGTTTTTGGTCTGTAATATCTATGGCAGAGAGCATTATCTTATCTTTGTAAGAAGAGCTCTTAACAAGGTATGAACGAGAGCTAAACTTCACCTCGTAATCATCTTGTTTATACTCAAGAAGCTTTAAAAGTTCCCACAACTCCCTTGCTTGAGAGTTTTGTAAAAATATAGTGTTATCTGAGTTTACAATCCATATAGCATTTGGTAAAAACTCTACAACTTTTTCTACAGTATCTTGCAGGTGAGCATAAGAGGCTTTTAACTCATTAAAATCCTCTTCAACCTTATAAGTCTGCTCTATTAAGAGGTTTAACTCTTCTGGAGTTACTGCTGCCATTTAGTTTTTAAATGCCACTAATATTTTATAAAGAGAGTGAGCATCTTCACATCCTGCAAGTTCTCTTATTGAGTGCATACCTAAAGTTGGCAGACCTACATCAATAGTCTCTATACCGAGTCTAGTTGCTGTAATTGGTCCAATAGTAGAACCACAACCCATATCGCTACGAGTTACAAAGTGCTGGAGTGGTTCGTTAATGCTTTTTGCACTATCCATAAACTTAGAAATAGTTGTCGAGTTTGAAGCATATCGCTGATTTGCATTTACTTTTATAACGACACCTTTATTTATAAAAGGAGTATGTTTAGAGTCGTGCTTCGTTGGAAAGTTAGGATGAATGGCATGCGCATTATCTGCACTTATCATTATAGATGTTCGTGTCATGTTCATATACTCATCATAGTCACTAAACATACGTTTGAGTGTATTTTCTAAGAAGCTTCCCCCTGCTCCACTTGTAGACTCACTCCCAACTTCTTCATGGTCACTTGCAATAAAGAGCATTGGTTTACTTGCATCAACACTACAGATAGAGAGCATACCTACATAACAAGAGAGTAAGTTATCAAGTCTAGCACTCGATATAAAGTCATCATACAGACCAACAAACGCAGCCTTTTGAGTATCATAAAACGAGAGTTCACTTGCATAAATCTCTTTAACATCAGGGTGACCTAAACGATCTAGTTGCCATCTTAAAAAACTGTCAAAATCAAACGCATCATTTGTTGTAAGCACTGGACAAACATCAGTCTGTTTGTTTACAGTTTTATCTTTGTTTGCTTTGTTATCGAGATGAATAGCTAAAGAGGGAATAGTTGCGATTGACTTATTTACATTTATAAGAATGTCTTGAAGGCTACCTTGCATATCTAAGAAACTTACACGACCAGCTAAAGATAGATCTCTATCAAACCAAGGGGTTAAAAGTAGTCCACCATAAGGCTCTACTCCAAACTTAACAACACCATGCTCTTTTATAACAGGATTTGGTTTTAGTTTAAGGTTTGGTGAGTCAGTGTGAGCCCCAACCATGACATAGTTTTTATTCTCTTTAGGGTAAGTAAATGCTATTACAGAGGAGTCATTACGAGTAAGAAAATATCTCCCACCAGCTTTAAGTTCCCACTTTTCTACTTCTTTTAACTTTTCAAAGCCTGCGTTTTCAAACATTGCAGACATATTTTGTGTAGCATGAAATGGTGTAGGAGAAGCATCTAGAAAACCTAAAAGTCCATCATTGAAATCTTGTTTTTGCATTACTTATTATCTTTTATTTAATTTATTGTTCTTATTTTATCAAAAAGCAGATAAATTTAGCATATAGAGTCTGTTTTCAACCTCTGCTATATTTTTGCGAGCAGAGATTGTGTCATCTATCATAACACTTAACACATCTAAATGCATTGGCTCATAGTTTTTTGCTTGTTTATTTGTGTAGCTGTACTTAAGAGAAAACTCTTTTAACATCTCTTTTATCTCTTCTTGTTTGCTAGATGTAACTGTGATGACAAAATGATTTGTATCAAAGTAGTACAGAGAAACGAACTCTTGAGCCACCTCATTTTTAAAATAATTTCTGAGATTCATCCCAAGTACTTTATATACATCTCGAAGACTACTCACACCAAAGTGCTTTACAAACTCTTTAAGATGTTTAAGACCAAAACAAAAAGCATAATACTCATTACTACTATCTAAAATAGAGTCTATGTCTTGGTTAAAGGTTTCACGAGTATAAAGCTGTGTTAAGGTGTCTAGTTTTGTTTCTGCTTTTAACCTATCTATCTCTTTACTCACTAGCTCAGTATTGACAAAACTTATAAGCTTGTTTGAGGAGTCTTCAATAGTTGAAACTATAACTTTAAAACGCTCCACTTTTCCATTACTAAGATATAAAAACTTTTCACTACTATGAAGCTCTATGTATTCTACAAAATCCATATTATTTAAACTAGAGATTTTTTTACTCTCAAAAATCGTTGCTATATAACACTCTTTACTTCCAAGAGCACATCTAAGATTAAATATTTCATCAAACTTCTCATTTTTGTACTCCACAGAATTTTTACTAATTACAACAAGAGGTGTCATCATTTTATCTAAAAGCAGTTGGTTGAGTTTCATTTTCTCTTCTAACTGCTCTTGAAGTTTTTTTTCTCTTTTTTCATTATAAATTATAGATACTATTTTAGCTATATCCGTAAAAAGCCTACTCATATCAAATGGTTTTAAAATAAACTTCTCAACCCCACTCTCTATGAGTTCTTGGAGATACTTAGAGTCATTATAAGCAGATGTTACTACTATAAGTTGCTCCTCATCTATCTTTCTTATCTCCTGAATGAACTCTATTCCATTCATGTTTGGCATCTCTATATCTGTTATGATAATATCATAAGTGCCTTTTTTATATTTTTGAAGTCCCTGTAGTCCATCACCCACAACATCTATATTTTTAAAAACTTTTCTAAAGAGTGTCTCAAACTGGGCTGAGATCTCTTCATCATCTTCAACATAGAGTATATTTATATATTGACCCATTTTTCTTAGTTTAACAATAGTCTCTTTATTCATAATCTGTTCCTTTTTCTAAAGGAATACTCACTCTAAACGCAGCTCCATCATTTTTATTTTCAACTAAAATTTTTCCATTTAAATGCTCTGTAACTATAATCATTGACATATACAGACCAAGTCCAGTACCATTTTTTTTCTTTTTCGTTGAGAAGTATGGTTCAAATATTTTCTCTATAATTGTCTCACTAATTCCCCCTGCATTATCTTCAATACAAAAGAGTAAATTAGAGTCTTGTTTTTCACATCTTATAGTGATTTTTCTCTGCTGTATTTTTTGTTCTTCAAAAGCATCTTTGGCATTCCCTAAGATATTAAGTAAGACTTGAATAAGTTCATTTTTAAATGTAAAAAAAGAGAGTTCTTCAACACTATTTTGAATTTCAAGCTCAATGGAATGCTTCTCTAACTGCTTATCAATAATACTCATAGTACCTTCAATAATATCAACAACTTTTACTTCTTGTTTTGCTTTACTCTCTTTAAAAAAGTCTCTAAAGTCATCTATTGTATTTGAGAGGTACATTACTTGTTTATTAATCTTATCTAGTTCATCTTTGAGCGTATCATTATCTAACTCATCTAAGACAATATCAAAAAGTATATTATTAGATATCATCCCAATAGAAGTTATTGGTTGGCGCCATTGATGGGCGATCATCTCTATCATCTCACCCATAATAGCCTGCTTAGATTGAGAAATAAGAATTTTTTCGTTTTCTCTTATTTGTTCAACTGATTCTAGAACTCTCTCTTCTAGTTTTTCATTCAATGTTTCAAGTTCACTCACACCTTCACAAGCACTAATAGAAAGGTTTATCTTATACTGGAAATTTCCAAGAATAGCAGCTAGTTTATCAACAGTCTCTTCTTTATTTTTATAAATAAGTAGTAGATAACCATGCTTCAGTAGTAGTACAATAATCTGTTTGTTCTCAACTACAAAAACTTCATAATCTTTTCTATGAATGGTGAAGTCACTAAGATTAAAATCAATCTTCTTACCAATATGAACTAAAGGCCTCTCATCAGAAAATTGAGAATAATAACTACCACTTACAGCCCCTGTTTTACGGGAAAATGTAATCAGTACTTCAGATATCATACTCTCTATCTCAAGTGAATTTCCTATAGAGGCTAGACACTCATACGAGAGTGTTAACTGTTGGAAGAGCATATCACACCCACGACACATGTTTTATTGTAAAAATCGATATAAGATTTTGAATTATTCGCTATCTCACCTAGTGTTAAAGCCCCTACAATAGGTGTGTCCTTAACTATATCATGTACAGATTCTATCTCTTGTTTAAATGACTCTTCTAAAAATAGTACTCGTGAGATACAGTCTATCATAAAAACTAACTCGCTGTTTTCACTCTCTAAGTATGCTTCCTTAGCTGCCTCGTTCGCTGCCCCTAAAAGATGTTTTTTTTCACCTTTAAGTATATTAATAATTGAATTTTCAGGCATAATCCCCACTAAAATCAATGCTCCATCTTTAGTAAAAATAGGATCACGCACAATTACTTCATTATCCATAGTAACTATACCTAGGGGGTAAGACTTTGCTATATCGAAAAAATTATTATCATTAAAGATAAGTCCACTATCCTCTTGGACTATTTTTTTATATACCTCAAAAGCATCTTCATAATCTATCTTTTTTAAAACATTTTTCTCACTAGAAGTAGCAACGAGAGGACCTTCTAAAAACTCCCATCCATGTTTGACCCCAACTCTTGTAGGATTATCAAATGCTATGAGAAGTGCAGCATCTTGATAAATACCCTCAGGTGTAAAAATCACTCTCTCTTGTTCAAAAGTAAGTTTACCAGCCCCACCACCAAATAGAATAGTATCTTCGTCAATCATTTCAAATAGAGAAAATAAAAACGAGTCAATATGTGAACTTAATCCATCAACAAAGACAAGCATTGACTCACTGTCTGAGAGTTCTATAGTATCTAGTTTAGGGTTTTGGATATCTTTTATAAGTTGTGGCTCTTTTTCTAGTTCTATAGCTACTACACCTGTTTTATAGTGCTCTTTATCATAAATAATTTCTGGAAAAATAGCACCATAACAGTCTAAAAGTGCATCACTAAAGTCATTATAAATAAATAGACTCTCTTCTGCAACTAGAAGTAACCACAGACTCTTTTTTGAATCTTTAAAAGTAATAAATTCCTCTACTGAGTTAAAATAGTAGTTTTTCATGCTGCATCCTCTCTAGTAATCTTTTTAATCTCTCTATCAGGGCGTCCTAAATAATAACCTTGCATCGCATCAACACCTAGTATACTCAATACATCATAAATCTCTTTGGTACTCACAAACTCTGCTATCACTTCGATGTTTAATTTATGTGCTAACTCTATAATGGACTCAACAAGAGTATAAATACCTTTATCTGATAATATATTTAAAACTAAACTACCATCAAGTTTAAGAAAATCAGGGTCAAGCTTAAAAATATAAGCAAAGTTAGAGTATCCACTACCAAAATCATCGATAGCAAACTTAACTCCAATAGACTTAAAGCGTTTAATAAAAGTATCTACAATGCCCATATCTTCAAGTATTTCGCTCTCTATAATCTCAAAAACGACTCGATGTGCTATATTATACTCAAGAAGTTTTTTCTCTAACCTATCAATAAACTCAAAGTTTTTCATATCTAAAAAACTTATATTTACTGAAAAAGTTTCATCTCTTGAAGATATATTTTCTAAAGCTTTAAATATTAACATCTCTGATATTTCATTATAATAATTATGTGCTTTGGCTATTTCTAAAAATTTATCAGGTGTTAATAGAATATTTTCATTTTCTATACGCATCAGAACTTCATACTTCACATCTTTATTGAGCATTAAAATTGGCTGATATACTGGGACTATCATACTGTTTTCAACCGCATTCTTTAGAAGTTTTTTTGTCTCAACTATATTATGCATACTTGTATGAAAGTCTGAACACTCTCTATAACTCACTATTGAACAAGAGTACTT
>Ga0256826_1001564_pt1 | contig 14231 bp, 16 predicted proteins | sample CV79metaG_FD_185975 | JGI IMG/M metagenome (GOLD analysis project Ga0256826, IMG submission 185975) | Hydrothermal vent microbial communities from East Pacific Rise, Pacific Ocean - CV79 | ecosystem: Environmental > Aquatic > Marine > Hydrothermal vents | place: Pacific Ocean: East Pacific Rise...
CACTTAAGCAGTCCAGGTTCCCTTGTTTTCCACACCATGAAGCACATCAAGCAATTCTTCACTATTTACTGTGGCAGTTCCAACCTTCGCCACCACCACACCAGCTGCGTCATTAGCAAGAGCTGCAGCTTCTGCATATGTTGCTCCGGCGGCAAGTCCAAGGGCAAGGACAGCAATAACCGTGTCCCCTGCCCCCGTCACATCAAAAACTTCCCGAGCTGTTGTGGGAATAGTCAGCAATTCCTTACCTGCTTCCAGCAGTGCCATACCCTGAGCACCACGTGTTATAAGTACACCTTTACAGGCAACTTTATCGAGAAGAATTTCAGCTGCTTCTATAAGTTCCTCCCGATTGGTAATCTCTACACCAGACATTTTCTCGGCTTCCATCTGGTTGGGAGTAATAAGAGACGTTCCATGAAAACGCTGGGGGTTACCGGGTTTGGGATCAACGACAACCGGAATTATCTTTCCCCGTTCCTGCTCAATGATTTTCACCTGATTCATCAGCATTTCCATTAATGTTTTACCGATAACACCTTTATAATAATCCGAAATAATCACAGCATCAAAAACTTCGAGATTTCCTGCAATATATTTTGTCATGCTCCTGACACTGGACGATGAGGCATCTCCCGTCTGTTCACGATCAATTCGAACTACCTGTTGACGTTGTGCCAATACTCTGGTTTTGACAGTAGTGGGACGTTTTCCTTTAACAAGCCCGGTAGTTGGTGTACCAAGAGCATGCATCAAATCCTGTAACCGCATACCCATGTCATCATCACCAACTATGCCGCAGAGGACAGCTTCTCCACCCAGGGCATAAATATTATTCAGTACATTTGCGCCCCCACCAAGGAGAAATTGTTCATCGCTGACATTTACTACAGGAACCGGCGCCTCAGGAGAAATCCGATTTACCGTGCCATTAATAAAATGATCGACAATAATATCGCCAACCACAAGGATTCTTTTTCCACTAATCTGCCCTGCCAGTTGGTCAAGTTTTTCCTTCATGTCGCTAGTTCCACCCAGCGTTCAGCCATCCGCTCACATGCAAACACCAGTGATTCAATATCAAGAAATTCCATTACTTCTTCATCAAAAAGTACTTTAACTTTTGCCGGAAAATTTTCTTCTTTCTCTTCATCCCAAAAAAGTACAAAAAAGGGCAGCCGGGGAAGCACTGAAAGAGTAAAAGCCGCAGTACACCTTTGCTCCGGATTTTCGATTAAAATTGCCCCAATTTCAGGGGCATGTTTTTTAAAAAGATCTGCTTTGCCAGTGAAAAAAGAAGCCAGCCGCTCTTCACAGTAAACCCTCAATGTTCGTACCTTGGATATAGAATTTGGTAGAGACTCCATTCCGACCCACTCTTTTGCAGGTTCAGCGCCACCACCAAAACTGACATAATTATAAAGAAGGATTTGGTCTCTTGGGTCCTCAGGCTCTACTCCTTCAATAAGGGCTGTTGTATGGCAAAGCTCTGTTTCCCTACCAAGAAACTGAAAAGCTAGGCAATCTTTCTCACTACCTGTCCAGTTACAGCCAATCTTTTCTGCGACTTCACTAAAATTGATGGTTGCTGTTTTTTCTTTCAGGTAGGCAACCAGAGCCATATCTTTCTCATCAAGCAGTCTGTCGACACCAGCCATGCCACCCTGCTCATGATCCTCTCGGGAGAATTCAGGGCATAATTCCTCCACATCAACATAAGGACATTTCTCTGCCTTTTCACCGCCCTTGGTGACAGCTGCAGCAAAAGCGAGGCAGGCGGGATAGCCACATTCCCCACAATTTGTTCGAGGAGTCAATTTTAAAAATTCCAGAGGTTGCATGACCATTCTTTTTCTGCTTCTCTAATACTGTGTTTTTACGTATTTGGCTTCTATTGAAATTTGGTAAAAATATTTAGTGGTATCCGGTTGGAAAATTACAATGCATTTAGTACGGGGAAAAAGCATTCTCAACAAGCTCTTGAAAAGCTGATTGAATATTTTTTAACCCTGCAAAAGAAAAACGATGCAGGGAAGTACTTCCTGCATCGTTTGCTGATGTCACGTATGTGTTCCAACTTATTTCATACTTTTATCGAGCTCCGTTTTAACCGCTTCACTGACATCAATTGCAGAATCAGAATAAAGCACAGCAACTTTGGAATCCAGAATCAACGAATACCCATTTTTCTTGCCAAAGTCGTCTACTACACTCTGCAGCACTATCAAAATCGGTTCCAACTCCTTGTCCTGTAGCTGCCTAAGTTCCATTTTAGCATCTTCACTCTTTACTTGTATTTCACGCTGCTTTAACTGCAACTCACGGATTTTTTCACCTTGCTTATCTTTACTCCAGGCAGAACTTTTCTTTTCAATTTCTTTTTGCAGTGCAATAATCACATCCTGTTCTTTCTTGAATTTATCCTGCAACTCGTTCATTCGTTTTTCAAAAATGACCTTTGCCTTCTTTCCTGCTTCTGATTCAAGTAACACTTTCTGAATATTCATAACACCAACTTTCTTTGCCTCGGCTTGAACAGTACTGCTATCCACAACGAAACCGGTAAGAACAACAAGAGTTACAAAAATAATTAAACGTTTTAACATCAACTTTTCTCCAATTCTTAAATAAATTTTTAATTCAATTCGTAAAAATTTCTAGCCATCAGTGACCATGTAAAATCCTCATTTGCAATAATAAAGCAGATAAAGTGTTTTGCCAAATTATCACTCAATAACGAAATCGTCACGTCTATTTTGCGACCACGCCATCTCATCATGACCATGAAGAAGAATTTTTTCCTCTCCAAGACTAACGGTTTTAATCCGATCAGATGCAACACCAAGATTAATTAAATATTTCTTTGCACTTAAGGCTCGTTTTTCCCCCAGAGCCAAATTATATTCTCTTGTCCCTCTAGGGTCACAATTTCCTTCGATGCGAATCATTTTATCCATTGAATCCAGAAGATAATCCTTGTTGATCATTAGGCGAGGTTTCTGGTTTCCTTTTATTATATAACTATCAAACTCAAAATAGACAGGCAGCATAGGCCCTGAGGTTCTTCCTTCCATAATGCCTATAGGGGATGTTGTAAGTGATTCTTCCGACCCAATAGCAGCAGGATCTGTTGCTGAAACCAGCGCAAGAGGCACTTCTTTCTTACTGCTGCAACCGAAGAGCAGAAAAAAACTCAATAACATAAAAACAGACACGTAACTCTCTACCATCCTCTTCATTTACACCTCCTGCACGAGAAGAATAAATATTAGGTCTAATGAATTTTGTGATTCTACTTTTTTTTAAAAGAAAATACCAGACGTTTTGGCTATACCGTGATAAACTCTGACCCGTCGAATTTTTGATGCGATACAGAAAAACTTCATTTTCTGAAGATACCCCCAGAATTTATTTCCTTTGAGCGTATAACAAAGCAGATAAAAAAATTTTATAAAAAAAGACTATGCAAACAAATAAAATGCAGTCAGGCAATCAGAAAGGTATAACCGATATGGTTGCAACAAATAAATACGGCACATTTTTTGGTGTATCACAATCAGTTCTCGATAATGTCTGGCAAAAGCTCACCGCCCCTAATGCCAATTCTGTTGTCTATATATCGATGGAGATAGGCGCAGATCCCGATGTTTTTCATCCCATTAAAGATACATTAATGGATCTTGAAAAGACAGACTCTAAAAACAAAGAATTTTCAAATTTTATCCGAAAAAGTTTCCATGGGCCTGGAAAAATACCCTGCTACGGTGGAGGCCTTGGAGTACTTGCAGGAGACACGTTAAAGAGTTTTTCTGACTGCCATATCCCTGTCGTCGCGGTCAGCCTGTTATACAGGGAAGGATACTTTTCACAGGTTGTTGATTCACGACTGGGTCAAATCTCACAAATTGTTGCCTGGCATCCAGAAAAAATACCAGGCCTTTATCTTTTGCATGACCCTGATAATCCTGAACTACCCCTCACTATTCAGGTTCCTTTTTTTAATGAATATGATCAGGAGACACTCGCTTCTGCTCAGGTGTGGATGAAAATGGAGGTGAGTAACAACCTTGACTTTTTTGTACCCGAGCTGCTCCTTGATTTTGCGCTTCCAGACAATCCGATTCCCATTCAAAGCGCCGCTGGAAAATTGTATAATTCAGAGTCGTCAATTATTAAAGCAACCCAGCGTCGTATGCTCGGCACCGGGATTCTCCCTGTTTTGCAGAAACTTGGTATCAGCTCCTACACCATGCATTTAAATGAACAGCATGGTGTGGTGGTTGCCTTGCAAATGATTGCAGAGGAGTTGCTACTGATTCTTAAGCATAGTGACTTTACCCAAGCCAGTCTTGAAGAAATATATGCTGCCACAGATATTGTTACCAAAAGGTTGGTTTACACCATCCATACACCTGTCAAAGCAGGACATGATAAATTCGAAAAATCAGTTTATGCAGGTATCAGCCATGCTTCATGCAGACATCTCCTGGAATTGCTGGCAAAAGATGAAGAAGCTCCACATTCGTATAATTTCACCTATTTTGCCATGCGGGTGAACCGAACAGCAAATAGTGTCAGTCGTTTACACAGAGATGTTACCCACAAACAATTTCCTGAATTTGCCAATAAAATTACTGCAATCACCAATGGTGTGCACCATCTCACCTGGATCAGTGATGCTCGTGCTGAACTTTTCGACTCCTTCCTCGAATTAAAAGAATGGCGAGACAACCCTGGAGTGTTGAAAAATGCTGAAAACATGATAAACAACAGTCGTTTTCGTACCTATCTAAAACGTGCCTGGAAACAGGATTCCGAGATATTGTATAAGTATATCAATGCAATGTTATTTTCCCATCGAAACCAGATGAGTTCAACATGGATCGATCCACCAAACCATTATTCGACAATTATTGACCACAGGAATCAATTGCAGGCAGATGTCTTTACTATTGGCTTTGCCAGACGATTTTCAACCTACAAACGAGCCGATTTGATATTTGATAATCTGGACACACTCTGCTCCATCGTAGTTGACAATAATTGGCCCATTAATTTCTTATTCTCTGGTAAAGCTCATCCGGCCGATGAACCAGGAAAATCTGTTATCAAACTTATTTTAAGTTATCAGAAAGACATCTACGACAGAAGTAACGGCCTGGCAAACTTGATATTTATCCCAAATTACGATATGCATATTGCAAAAATGATGGTTGCAGGTGTTCATACCTGGTTAAATAATCCCAAGCGCCCCCTTGAGGCATCAGGCACCAGTGGAATGAAGGCTGCACTCAATGGCGTACCCAATCTGTCTATTATGGATGGCTGGTGGGTTGAAGGGTACCATGAAGGAAAGACAGGTTGGAAATTTGGCTACGAAGGTCCTGTGGATGAAGCAGATTTGAGCGAATCTCCTGAAGCACTGATGTACGCTGAAGACTCTGCGTCATTCTACAAACTTCTTCCGAAAGTACTTGCAGAATTTTATGACGATAAAGAACAAAAAGAATTTATCGATAAAGCAATCATGAATCTCAGTCTCAATGTTCCCATTTTCAACACTCATCGTATGGCTGCAGAATATTTAATTAAGTACAACCTTAATTTCCCTTCTTCATTACAGACAAGAATGGACGCCTTTGCGAAGTTATATAACAGTGACGAATGATGTAAATTTTCATTGGAAGATATGATTATATATTGTAAATTTTAGAGCAAAATAATTCTAGCAAAAAACAACTATAATACTCTCACTGCAGACTGGAGAATAAAATGGCAAAAGCTCACATCAGTGCAACCAACACCACCGACAAAACTATCCGTGCCATTGATAGAAAACGGGAAAGAGAAAGACGATTTATCCTGAATAAAGCAAAAGAAAATGCCGTAGAATTTTCCTCCCGATTAACCCAAAGACTTATTGACAGAGAAATTATTGAAACAAACTCAGCCAACGAAATGCGTGAAGTTTTCACAAAACAGCTCCAATCCATCGCAACAATGGAAGACTTTGACATTCAAATGAAAGTTGCACCGGTAAGAACACTTGTACAAGATCCGAATATTTTAAGTCTTTACCTGACCCAATATGTCATAGAAGATTTAATTAACAATCCTGCAATTGAAGATATTTTTGGCGAAGATATCGATGTATATCGTGCTGTCGATTCAATTTTCAAGGTTCTAAGACCCCAGTGAAACATCCCGCAGGGCAGCCCTCACTGGTTTTTGCAGATGCTGACGGAAATATAACTGACTTTCCAGATCTCGATGCTGCAGGAATGAGTTATGAGACCTGTCTATTACCTGACAAAACAGACTTTATCCCTCTACCTGAAGGGAGTGAACTTTTTGTTCTTCCAGGTCGCCTACCCGTTGGCTGTGACAAGGTCTCTAAAGAACCTCTTCTTCTTGGAGAAGATCCCTTTTTCCCTGGCTCATCCTTCCAGGCTGTGGCTGCTTTTATTTCACCCGCTCACACCATTGTTTATAATTCTGCTTATCAGACGGCTGCCATTGCACCACGATTACCTCTCTTTGCTTACTGTGCTGTCGGCTGGTATGAAGGATCATTCTGGGTTACAGCTTTCCGAAGTGATAAAGACACCCGCCAGGATTGCGCCCAATTCAATCAAGATGAGATCAATAGGAAAACCACCAGGAAATTAAAAAAGCATAAAGAGAATCGGCTTATTCAACACTTGGGGAAATGTTGTCTCACCTATAGCTGCCCAGCAGCCAGAAATTATTTTCTCGAACGCTGGGAAGCACCATTGCCAACCTCTCCTGTTTGTAATGCCCGCTGTATCGGCTGTATTTCCCAACAGGTCTCCGGTAAATGCTCTGCCAGTCAAGACAGGATAGGTTTCGTACCAACTGCTGCTGAGATATCTGGTGTTGCCATCCCACATTTACAAAAATCCCGGGATGCAATTGTCAGTTTTGGGCAGGGGTGTGAAGGAGAACCACTTTTACAAGCTGAAACCATAGAGAAGGCGATTATTGGAATACGACAAAAATGCAGCTGGGGTACCATTAATCTTAACAGTAACGCAAGCCTGCCCAATGCAGTGGAACGCCTTGCCAAAGCTGGCTTGAACAGTCTCAGGGTTAGTATAAATTCAGCTCAGGAAAAATATCATAGTCGCTATTACCGCCCTCATGGCTTTACCCTGAAAGATGTTAAAAGCTCAATCCGGGTAATGAAAGATTGCGGTAGATTTGTTTCTTTAAACTATTTCATACAACCGGGCTTCACTGATTCACCCGAAGAATTTGATTCACTCTGTTCTTTGTTGAAAACCTACAAACCAGAGTGTATCCAGTTACGCAACCTGAACATTGATCCTGAACACTATTTTAAAACCATTTCTTTCAAGGATTCCGACGAACCAATGGGTCTTACAAATTGGCTTACACAAATAAAAGCGAATTTCCCTGAATTACAACTTGGATATTTCAACCCTTCTTTAGGTTAGGTTCTTACTGTTCCTTCGTTAGTTTTTTTTAAAAATACCACAACATGATTACTCCTCTTGTCAATATTCCACATTTAGTACCAAACACTTTTGAAAAAACCAGCCGCTTTTCTTGAGTTTTCCATCCTTTTTTCGGAGCCTCGCCGAAGGCATCCTTCCGCCATCACCAACCATTGGTTGCGTATCTGCTAAGGGAGTTGTCAAGGCTGCGAGAAACGTGCCGTCGAAGGGCTTGGCCCTGTATAATAGTTCAATATCCCAGTTCGGTAAGTACCGTTGAACCTCTCGACATATGAGTTCCGGGTTGGTTTTCCTTTTTCTATAAATTACAGATGAGTGCCATGAATCTTAACCCACTCTGCCATGGTTAAAAATGTAAATGCCGGATCATTACCCATTAGGAGTTGCAGTGGAAATCCACGCCATGCAAACAACTTAGCCAGATCCCGAATCACTCTTTGGGCTGGCAGGCTGAGATCTACCTCTCTAAATCGTTTTTTCCGCATACGTCATTCTGCCTTATGGATTAACAATATACCGGACTTTTCTAATTCCTACTGGTACTATTTTACGGGATAGGAACACTCTATTCCTTAGTGCCATTGATTTTTATAGAATTATTATTCATTTTTCTCTTGAATTTTCATTTCTTTGATCTATCATCATTCTATAGTAATAATTACCACTCACTAATAATTTGTTACCAAGAGGACACAATGCAACTTACGCCGCAAATGCGTTTGACTACGCAACGACAAATCATACTTGAAGAACTTGGGAAAGTAACTTCACACCCAACTGCCAATGAAGTATACGACATGGTGCGTAAACGACTGCCTCGCATCGGCCTGGGCACCGTGTACAGAAACCTTGAACTTATGGCAGAAACAGGGATTATCCTTAAACTTGAGGTTGGTGGAACCCAAAAACGTTTTGATGCTACCATTAATCCTCATTATCATATTCGTTGTCTCAGTTGTGGTAAGGTCAATGATATTGATATTCCTGTTATGGAAGACATCAACAAGACCGCAGCGGATATCAGCCAATATCAAATTCTCGGTCATCATATTGAATTTTCCGGTATCTGCCATGAATGCTCCAGCAACGCTGTTGAAGAGCAATTGGTAAACTGAGCTGGTGGAATAGTAAACTCTCTTCACCTCCAAGCTAAAAAAGGCCTGCAGAATTTATCTACAGGCCTTTTTTTTATAATTGAAAGAATTACCAGTACCGAGTATACGCTGAATTATCGCAGACTACAAAACAGTTCCTAAAAAGACACCTTACAAAAGCGACGCTTCCCTACTTTAATCAGCAGTTCTCCTACTGGAGTCACATTTGTTCGTATATCATGGATTTTTTTTCCGTCAATGGATACCGCATTCTGTTTGACCATGCGACGTCCATCAGATGTTGACTTTACCATATCCAGATCTACCAGCAATTGGGGCAACCAGATATCCTCATCAGAATGTATCTGTTTCTCTGGTATATCATCGGGTATGCCACCCTTCTGGAAAACTTTTGTAAAGTTTTCCTCAGCCTGTAATGCTGCATCTTCCGAATGAAACCTGGCAGTAAGTTCCCTTGCAAGTTTCTGTTTTACTGCTTTGGGATGAATAGTGCCACTTTCCATCTGAGCTTTCAACGTAGCAATTTCTTCACTACTTAAATCACTTAATAAATCAAAATAGCGAAACATTAATTCATCAGAAGCTGAAAGTATTTTTCCGTAAATATCATTGGCAGACTCTGAGACACCAATATAATTACCAAGAGATTTGCTCATTTTATTTTTGCCATCAAGACCTTCCAAAAGCGGCATGGTCATGACAACTTGAGGTGCCTGCCCTCGAGATCTTTGTAAATCGCGCCCCATCAGGAGATTAAACAGCTGATCCGTTCCTCCAAGCTCAACATCGGCTTCAAGAGCTACAGAGTCATAACCCTGGATTAGAGGATACATAAATTCATGAATAGAGATCGGACTACCTTCACGAAACCGAACTCTAAAATCTTCTCGTTCGAGCATTCGCGCAACTGTAAGTTCTGAAGCTAAACGGATCATATCAAAAGCATCGAGTTTACCAAGCCAACCAGAGTTAAACACCACTTTCGTTTTTTCAGGATCAAGTATTTTAAAGACCTGTTCCTTATAGCTTTCTGCATTCTTTATTACGTCTTGACGAGTAAGAGCTTTTCTGGTCTCGGACTTCCCTGTGGGATCACCAATCATTCCGGTAAAATCACCTATAAGAAAGAGTACCTGATGGCCAAGATCCTGAAAATGTTTTAATTTCTGTAGCAACACGGTATGTCCCAGGTGGAGATCAGGTGCGGTGGGATCAAATCCCGCTTTAATATTTAAGGGGATACCAGTTTCTTCTGATTTTTTCAGTTTTTTAACCAGCTCATCGTGGCTTATACATTCAACTACCCCTCTCTCAAGGAGTGCTACTTGTTCTTCAATTGTAGGCATTGTAATTTTCAGTACTTATTCAGTATATTGATTTTCAATCTATTGATATCATATAAATGATAATAAGATCTTCTTAGTTCAAGTCGGTAATATCAGGTTAGGGATTTTTTAAAGGGTTTTGGGGTTGCCCCCTGGAACGTCATCCCGTAAATTTCGCAGTATTTTCTTAACATTCTCGTATTTGATTTTGATAAGTTTTTACAGGTAAGCGCAAACTCCGAGAGGCTCGCCTTATAAAACCGAATACTAAAATGTTTAAAAATCAAGAAAGCTGCAGTTAAAAACGGAAGAAGGTATCCCCAAAAACCGTTTTGTCCACGTCACCATTCGAAACTCATTATTTGATATTCGATATTCTCTTTTCTCATCTCGCATATTGAACAGCACGAGTCTCTCGAATAACAGTAACACGTATTTGTCCGGGATAAGTCAACTTCTCCTCAATGGACTTGGCTATATCCTGACTAAGCAAAGTTGCGGCCCCATTTTTCACCTTCTGGGAATCGACGATAATACGAAGATCCCGTCCAGCCTGAATAGCATACGCTTTTTCAACTCCATCAAAGGAACTGGCAATGGCTTCAAGGTCTTCAAGGCGCTTGACGTAGGATTGCAGCATTTCTTTTCGGGCACCAGGCCTTGCACCTGATAATGCATCTGCTGACTGCACCAGAACATCAAGTACAGATTGAGGGGGTTGATCCTCGTGGTGGGCTCCAATGGCATATACCACTTCTTCAGACTCACCAAATTTTTTTGCAAGATCACGACCGATTACAGCATGTGACCCCTCGACTTCATGATCAACTGCTTTCCCTATATCGTGTAGCAAACCGGCTCTTTTGGCAACCTTAACATCAATACCAAGCTCTGCAGCCATAATTCCACACAGGAAAGAAACCTCAAGGGAATGCTGTAAAACATTTTGTCCATAGCTGGTGCGGTATTTCAACCGACCAAGAATATTAATCAAATCAACATGAATGCCATGGGCACCGACATCAAAAGTCGCCTGTTCTCCGGCTTCTTTCATTACTGTTTCCAGTTCTTTGGTTACTTTTACTACAACTTCTTCAATACGTGCCGGGTGAATCCTACCGTCTCCTATAAGCTGCAACAGAGCAAGTCGGGCAATTTCACGACGAACAGGATTAAAACCAGATAAAATAACTGCTTCGGGAGTATCGTCAATGATTACATCTATTCCGGTTGCTGCTTCGATTGCTCGAATATTACGTCCTTCCCGACCAATAATTCGCCCCTTCATCTCATCGCTTGGCAATGGAACCATAGAGACGGTTTTATCTGCGACATAGTCTCCGGCATATCTGCAAATGGCCAAGGCAAGGATGTTCTTTCCTTTACGATCGGCCTCCATTTTCATCTCATTTTCAATAAGTGCCAGACGCTTGGCGGCATCCATACGAGCCTCACTCACAAGAGACTCCATAAGCATTTTTTTGGCATCCTCCTGGCTAATCCCGGATATTTTTTCAAGTTCGTATATCTTTGTGCCAATAAGATGTTCAATTTCCTTGCTTTTTTGTACCAAACACTCCTTTTGCTGCGTCAAGACATTCGCCTGTTTTTCCTGCTCTGACTTTCGTTTATCAAAAGCAGTCCATTCTTTTTTCAAAATACCTTTCTTTTGCCTCAGGCGGACTAATTCTTCCTTAAGTTCATCCTTTTCTTTTCTTATCTCTTCCTGAACCTGCTTTTTTTCCTGATACGCCTCTTCTTTACTTTTTAGAAGGTTCTCCTTCTTTATCTGTTCAGCTTCCAAAATAGCTGTTTCAATGATCTTTTTCCCTTGTGCAAACATATCTGCTTTATGCCCTTCAACAAAGTGCTTCCTGAAAAACACTCCGCAGCAGAGACCAGCTACAAGACTTACTGCAATAAATACTATTATTTGAAAATCCATATACACTCCCTCACAACAGCAGGTTAAGACGCAACAACGAAATAAACGTATAGGAAAGAGACAAATGAGAGAGAAAGGAGGGTAAATAATGAGAATTATACTGCAGGAAACCTCAAAAAACAGTTCTCTGTGTCTGCGTAAAACAAATTATAATGCGATAAACATTGTACTATTCTTTCATATACAAGTTTCTTTAATCACAATTATTTTTTGTAAAGTATAATACAAAAACTATTCGACACCGCTCTTTTAAGAGGTAACCTTTATATAAAAAATAAGCTCAGCAAAAGCTCAGCCTTAATCTTCCTTATTTTTTGTCTTCCAATGTGAAACACTAATTCCAGTTGCATGCAGCCTATCCTACAGGCTATTTTCGGTTTCCCGGGAAAAACAAATCCCACAGGAATATAAAAACAGAACAGTAAATCAATATTTTCTGTTCTGATAATAATAAAATTTCCCCACCCTGCCGTGTCATCAGGTAAGTGGAACCTATTTAATAGGTGGGCATACCCATATTTTCATCTGCAAATTTCAAAAAAGTTTCCATCCAAAAACAGTGGGGTTACCCTTTTAAAGAGAGTTGGCTCAACAACACTGAAGATCACCAACAGGCCAGGGAAAATCGCTAAACTCGTAAATACAGACTAGTACTTTAATGACACTATAACAAAAAAAACGACAAACGAAAACAGATTATCGGTCGAATACCCTGAAAAGAAGTAATTAGCATTTATTCTGCATTTATCTCCTGCCCGATCAGGCGACCGAGATTTTCAAGGCGCTGTTCCGTTTCCTCTTTATACCTTGCAAAATCTCTCTTTAATTCCACATAGCGCGAGGCGATATTAAGACTTGCCAGTACGGCCACTTTTCCAACAGGGATACTGCCAGAGAGTGAGGAACTACTGTTTTCACGGACAAGATCTCTTACAAGTGCTATAATTTCATTTACTTCATCTTCAGGTGAACCAGTATAAAAAGCAAATTCATGCCCAATCAGTTCAAAACGAACAAGTCTTTCCACAATGTCGTCCTCCTACCCTACTGCCTCTGAACATCCCAGGACAATCGTTTCACAACATCTTATTAGTTGATGGCGTAGTAAAAACTCTTCAGAAACTTGAAATCTTCTCAACAATCAGCCCTGCTACTCAGCACTAAAAAGATTTCCCTGTTTACTAGATTCATCTCCCTCGAAATCATCTGGTTGACCGTTATCCTGTTCTTCTTTTGCATCATAATCTCCAGGCTTAGAATCATTCAAGTCAGTAGTTTCCGCCTCCCAATCTTCAATTCTGCCAATAAGGCTGCTCACCCGGTCTGAGATCTCACCTCGCTCTGATTTCATGAAATTCAAATTTTCTTGAAGTTCAGCAATTGTTCTTTCTCGTTGTTGCAGGCGTTCTTCCAGTGTATGTTTATCAACTTGCAATTTGTTAAATTTTTCAAGCAGGGTTGAGACAAAACCTTCCAGACGTAGCAACTCATTACCTTCATTCATAGTATTACTCCATGTATTGACAAACACATTGTTTATTTTTAACATTTTTCTAGAATGACGCAAAAAATGAAACCTTCAGAAGCACAGACTCTAAAAACAATTTTTTAAAAGTGCTTTAAAAAAGTCCTCTTTCAAATCCCTGCCATTCCTGTTTCCATCCAGTTTGATGCGATTATACCGTCGATTTTCTTTTATGCAAGAGATCAGCCACGGGAATAATTCCAGTTCTGCAGGTGTCCATCCTTATACGTCATGATACCATGGAAAGGACTGGGGATTCCATCAAAGACAAACGGTAAAAAATATTTATCTCCTTCCCACATTGGGAGTGTGCCTAGCTCTGCAATCAGCTTCCAATATAAATCTCCTTCCTCATCGCGTATTTTGGGTACACCATTGTAGCTATGAACGAGAAAGATAAACCCAAACCAGGATTCTCCATTTTTTCCAAAACCAGGCCAGCTGACAGTACCACGTAATTCGATATCTACACATTCTATCTCGGCCTCCTCATACACTTCCCTTTTGACAGATGCCTGAATATCTTCATCAGCTTCAATTTTTCCGCCAAGTCCATTATATTTCCCGAGATGCTGATCATCGTCACGTTTATTTCTATGTATTAATAATACAGACTGCTTATCTTCTGATAAGACAAAAGCAAGACTTGCCAAGATAGGTCTATACATCATAAGCTCCATTGGATCTAATATGAGGGTGGAATAAATAGTCGAACCTGAGAAAAACCTAATTTCAGATCAAGCCACTTGTCTCAGGTGTTCATTGTTAAAAAGCACGTTAATAATAATTGCCGATAAAAAGAGTTGGACCTCTCTCATCCAC
>Ga0256826_1001565_pt1 | contig 14220 bp, 8 predicted proteins | sample CV79metaG_FD_185975 | JGI IMG/M metagenome (GOLD analysis project Ga0256826, IMG submission 185975) | Hydrothermal vent microbial communities from East Pacific Rise, Pacific Ocean - CV79 | ecosystem: Environmental > Aquatic > Marine > Hydrothermal vents | place: Pacific Ocean: East Pacific Rise...
AAGTGTTGATGTTCCATTTGAACCAACATCATTTAAAGTTTGACGCCATTTAAGGTCATTTCCTTTCTCTATAACTTTAAACTCTAGCACAAAACCACTCTCTAGGTTCATATACTCTTTTGTTGTTATAAGAAGTGTGACTAAATCCACTATTTTACTACTAAGTTCTTTCTCTATTTTAGAATTTTCACTCTTTTCATTAAAAAGTCCACTTAGAAATTTATCACTATTTTCACTATAAAATATTGAGATAGATTTCAAAGCTTCTAAAACTTCACTATTTGCATTTTGAAATCTAATCTCTATACTATCTATTACATTAAAAGATTCGACTGCTTTTCTTACTCTATTTCGTAGGTTCATAACCTCACTTTCAATATCCAAAATAGCTTCATCAAAAATACCTAACTCTTTTCTTATAAAAATAAAACTACTTTTAAACATCTCTGAAGAGGTCTCTTTTACTAGTCTAATTTTATCTTTTTCTATATACTCTACTAGATCCTTTGCTATCTCAATATATTTTCCTATATCAACTTCAATATAATCATTTAAAATCTCAATTTTAAAGATATTATCACTCTTTAAACCTTTAAGAGCAATCTCTATATCTAGCTTTATCCTCGCAGAATATTTTTCTATCTCACTAAAACTATCTTTCACTTTTTGGATAATAGTAGCGATAAAATCCTCATTATCAAATAGTGTAGTATCACTCTCTATATATTCTAAACTCACAACATTTTTTATCTCTTGCTCAATATTTTTCTCAAATATCTCATTTTGATAATTCTTGTTAAAAATATTTAGTGTTGTTTTAACCCTTTTTAGCTTTACAATATTTTCATTAATTACACCACTTTTAAGTTGATTCTCTTTTACAATAAAAGCTAACTTCTCTTCGAGATTTTCAAATATAACCCTATTATCCTCTAAACTTTTTTGCATAGTAGGAATTTTTAAAATTTTATCTTGATATTCACTCAAGTAAACAGTAACATAGACTCTCTGTTTTTTAATAGCATCAAGTTTTTTACCTAATGTTTCTATCTCAATAATAATATTTTTTAAGAGTCTATCATCTATACCCTTCTCTTTTAAAAATTCAAATAACTCTTTTTTAATCTTCTCACTCTCTTGAATATACTCCTTCTCAATCTTTGCAATATCTTCTAACTCTTTTTGAGATAAAATTGCTAAACGCTTCTCCAATTTTATAAGTTCATCCGCTATCTCACTATTTATAGCATCAACAATAAGATCTATCTCATTTTTGGTATTTCTAATCTTCTCTTTTACTATATCTAAAAGAGTGTTTTGCTCGATATAATGTTTATTTAACTCTTGTACTTTTTCATCTTTAAGTTTTATCGCTTCTGTTTTTGCATTTTCAAGATTAAGAAGTGCTATATCTCTATTTTTACTATAAACTCTCTCATTTTCATCTAACTCTTTTTTTAGACTATATAAAGCAGTACGTTCTCTATTTTTAGCTTTTGTATCTGCTGAGGCTATCGCCTCTAACTTTTCACTCTCTTTTAAAGCTCTTTTATTTATCTCTTTAATACTCTTTTTAATATTTTCTAAAAGATTTAAGAGTTCTCTCTGTTTATACTCATCTGAAAACTCCTCATCAAATGTTATCTCTAAACCAAAAATAGCACTATCATTTTCAATCTCTCTAGCACGAAACTCTTTCGGAGAAAAAAGTATCTCATCTTTAAGATATGTTACTATCTTTTCTCTATTTTTTACTCTGTTTTTATTAAGGTACCCATAAAGATTTGAACTATTAAAATCTAGTTTTCGCTCTAACTCTCGTTTTTCTTGCTGTAATCTCTCTTTCTCTCTATTTATCTCATCGGTAAGTTTCTCTTTTTGAGTTTTTAATTTTTGTGAAATTGTAAATATCTCTTTATCTATATTCATAATATCGTGCTGATTTTTGATCTTTTGAGGTTCTATCTTAAAAAGTTCATCACTATATTTTTTTACATCTTTGCTATATCGTTCTATATTTTCACTATTAAAATTAAAATGTTCAACTTTCCCCTGCTCTATCTTTATCTCATTAAAACTCTCAAGAAGATTTTGAAGCTCCTGTGCCAAAATCTCCTTTTCATTTTGAAGTTTTTCTGTCGCTTGTGCTATTTTTTTCTCTTTATTTTCAATAATAGCGATCTTTAAATCATTTATTTTTTTCTCATCACTATTTTTTACTGTTTTAAGAGTAAAAATTGCATACTCTTTCTCTTTTTCTAACTTCTGTAAAATCTTATTATAATCATTATTTATATTTTCAACATTCGATGTAAGTGCTTTATATTTTATAGAAAGATTTTGTTTCTCATTTCTATATTTTTCTTCACTGTTATACTCTTGAACCAATATATCAATATTATTCTCTTTATACTCCATCTCTTTTTTCTGAAGTGTAATTATATTGTTAGATTCTATCGTTATCTCTTTTAATTTTTGAGCTATTTTTTCATTTACAACCTCTTTAGATAGAGTAAAATTTTGTTCTAACTCCTTCATCTCTTGAGTTAATTGAGTCAATTTTTGAGTTATCTCTTCCATTTTTATCGCTATCTGAATTTTAAGTTTATTTATCTGATTAGCTCTTTTTTTAAACTCTATTTTTGCATTATTATAATGTGTTAAACTCTTTGCTAACTTTTCAATAGTAGGTATCTTTTTTTCAAAACTCTCTATCTCTTTTTTATGTGTCACATAATCATTTAAATCATCTTTTATCTTTTTAAGATTGATAGTAGCATTTGAATCTGCTATAAGCGAAACAATAGTTTTTTTCAAGCTATCGGAATGTACTTTAGAACTTGTAAATATATTAGATAATGTTTTTGCAAACTCTTTCCGAGAATTTATATCTTCAAAAAGTGTAAAATCTGTTTCAGATTCCTGTTTTATCTTTCTATTCTCTGCATCTCTCTTATGAAAAGTGTTAATATATCTCTCTTTTTTTGATGTTGTATAGTTTGGAAGATTCTCTTTTTGTATCTTTTCATGTAACTCTTGAAGATTAAATGGTCTATTTTTTTCCAAAAATAGCTCTTTAGAATTAATCTCACTATTTGTTATATCTATAAAAGTATAATGTAGATGCCCACCATTACTCACTACAAATAGAAATCTATTACTATTTTTTGTATATTCATAAACTATATGAGAGTTTGGTTCTTGAAAATACCATTGATTAAAAGATTTTTTAGTATCAGAATTTATATTTAAAATCCCATCTGAATAATCCATTGTATAGAAAAAAAGTATCGCTCGCATAAGAGTAGTTTTTCCAACACCACTCTCTCCTAAAAGAAGAGTATTATCACTTAAATCTATCTCTGCAAATTGATAATCTGCACTTTTTATTAGAGTTATTTTTTTTAATCCATCTATTGTCTTCATTTTATTCATCACCTTTTATATATTGCCGTATTTTAGCTTATTTGAAATAATATATTCGTTTTGTATCTATTTTCTGAATATGGGAAAGGTAAACTCATATAATTATTGTAGCTATTTTACGCTACAATTATCATATAATTGATTAAAAGGGGTTAGATATGTCTTTAAATGCAACAGTTAGAGCAAGAATAGATGAATCTTTAAAGTTTAATGCAGAAACAATATTAAATGAAATAGGTTTAACTACATCACAAGCTATAAATATTTTTTTTAAAAAAGTAGTATCTGAACATGGAATACCTTTTGAGTTAAAAGTTCCAAGTGATAGATTGAAAATAGCTATGGACGAAGCAAAAAAATCTGAGGGTACATATCATGATAATATAGATGATATGATGAAAGATTTAAAATCTTGATAAAATATCGTTTGTTTAAAACTAACTCCTTTAAGAGAAGCTATAAAAAGTTAAGACTAAGTGATGAAGAAGATTTAGCATATATTGATGTCATTTACAATTTATTGTGTGATGTAAAACTCATAGAAAAATATAAAGACCACCAACTTATAGGCAAATTAAAATATTTTAGAGAGTGCCATATTAAACCAGATTTACTGCTAATTTATATGATAGAAGATAATACTTTAAAATTAGTTGATATTGGTTCTCATAGTGAGTTGTTTGATTAAAAAAGGGTAAATATGAAAAAATTAAAAATACAACAAAGAGTTTTTCAACCCTTTATCACTCATAAATCTCCACCTCATTCAAAAAAAGTTCAATATAATCATAAGAGTTCAAAACTATATACTCTGCATTAACACTATTTATCTCCTCTACAAAACCATCTTTTTTTAATTTTTCTATTATCTTTTGTACAAACTCTCTATTACTTTTAAAATTTATACCTTTCATCTTTTTAGCTAACTCTTGAAGTTCCATACTTGCATTAAGTTGTGTTTCAATAGAACTAAGTTTAAATCTATATCCTATATTAAAATTATTATCAACCGTTTTTAAAAAATTTACTATATCTATATAATCAACTATCTTCTCTAAAGCACTTGTTCCATCAGGTGCTTCATCGTGTGCAAAATATAGATACCCTGCTCCTCTTATAAGAGCATATCCAAGAGGTAGGAAATAGGCTCTTATTTCAGCTTCTTTCTCTAATATTGCATCATATATCTCAGAATTAGCATTTTTACTACTATTCTCATTTATAAAGCTACCTTTTAAAATAATTGCATATATTTTAGATATATATTGTGGTAATAACTCTTTTGTTTCTATCAACATTACTTCTTTTCTCCTCTTTTTTCACTCAAGACTTCTGCATAAATCCTACCATTTAAAGTGATAAATTTGTCACTATCTGTAATATAATGTGCAGAATAATTTTTTAACATCCTCACAAAAACACCCAATAATCTTATATCATCTATATTATTCATCTTTAAAAAAGTGATTAAATCTTTCTCTTGAGCTAAAAATTTCCGATTTAATTCAGGATAGTTATAAAGATTTTTATTAATACTAACATTCAGGTCAATATCATACTCTAGCGGTTCACTAACTCTAATATTTTTAATCGCTATCTTTCTCTGCTCTATTATATTTCTTATTGTATCTATATATATAAAAATTTTATCATCAGGATGAAGACGTTTCTCCTTTGTTACTTTTGGAAGAGGTTTAAACTCTCTTATCTTCTCCTCTATATCTGTCTTTTGAAAAAGAGTGTTATCATCTTTTAACTCTTTTAACTTTTTAATCTTCTTTATCAAAGCCCCATCTTTAATAGCTTGATTAATAAAGTTCTGTATCTCTTTAAAAAGTATTCTAAAAGAGCTTTCCAGTTGAACACTGTTATGTTTTATCTTTAAGATAGCAGATGTTATTTTTCTATCATTCATAGATTTAAAAAAGTGATGTTCACTCTGTAAAAAATCATCAACAACTTGAGATGCTTTTATAAGTTCACTAATCTCCTCTTTAGAGATCTTAAGATTGATTATTTTTACTTCAAAATTTGGTTCATTTTTAAATGCAAAAAGAGAGTTAGAGGATATAGCTTGAAGATTATGATTTAATAAAGGTGCTATCTGTACTAAAAGATGGTAGATAGATTTTAGATCTTTTGATATATCTTCATTCTGTTTTACTCTTATATTGTAAATCTGTAAAAATCTTTTTAGTTTAACGATTTTTTCACCAATAAGACCTATATTTGTTTCATCATCTTGACCTAATCTATTTTTATAATAACTATGTGTATCTGATGATAGTGTTAATGTATCATCATAACTATCATACTCCAATATCTCCAATCTCAATGCTTCATCTATCTTAGCTTTTTTATAATTTGCTCTTATTGTTTCATTGGCTCTAGCATCATAAGTGTAAAGCTCTTGAATAATCTCTTTACAAGAGTTTTGAATAGTTATAATATCGGTTATATTTGTTGTGATTGTCATGGTTACTCTTTTTGATTTAATAGATCTGTTTATTAGATAAATTCACAGCAAAAACTGTGACTATATTATAGCTTTATTATCTATAAAAATATTTTATTTATAGCAAAGGAGTCTTTTGAAGAAGTAAAAAAAGAGATTGAATGAATTGAATGAAGAAAATAAAGAAGCTATAAAAATAGCTTCTTTAGAGATATAAAACTAAAATCTAAACATTATGAATTGTATCTTTAAAAATATGAAAATCTTTGATACCTAATTTCTCAGTTATCTTTGTATTATCACATACTGAGGCTAAAATATCTCCTGTTCTTCCATCTTTATAGATAGGTTCACCACTGAAATCATATCTAGCAGAGAAAGCTGTAAATACATCATATATAGAAGTTTTTTGCCCTGTTCCTACACAAAATAGTTCATAAGAAACATCTTCCATATCCATTGCAGCAATATTTGCACGAGCTACATCTTTTACATATACAAAATCTCTATACTGTTTTCCATCTCCAAAAATCATAGGAGTTTGTGCCTCTTTCAGTTTATCATTAAAGATAGAGATAACACCAGAATAATCACTTGCTGGGTCTTGACGTTCACCATAAACATTAAAATATCTAAACACTACACACTCTAAACCATAAACCTCATTATAGATACGCATATATTGCTCACCCACCGATTTTTCTAGTCCATATGGAGAGATAGGTTTTACAACAGAATTTTCATTTTTAGGAAGTGTTGGCTCATCACCATATACTGCTGCACTACTTGAAAAGATTACACGTTTAATATTTAAAACTCTTGCTAACTCTAGTACATTATGTGTTCCTTGAATATTTATAGAACCACTTTTCATAGGGTTATCCATACTCTCTTGAACAGAAACAAGTGCTGCTAAATGGTAAATAGTATCTATACCATAATCTTTAAGAGTCTCTTTCATCCCCTCAAAATCTCTAATATCTAACTTATGAAATGTAAACTTATTATCTGTATCGAGTGAATTTAAAAGGTCAAGATTTGATTGTAAACCACTTGTAATATTATCTATCCCTATAATCTCTACATCATCTCTTTTTAATAACTCTTGTGCAATATGAGAACCTATAAAACCTGCTACACCTGTAATCAATACTTTTTTCATTGTCAATAACCTTTTTTAATCTATTTTCATTTTACTATTTTTTATCTAAAAAAGCTATTTATCATTTACATTTAATAGTAATCGTTGCACTTTTAACTCCTTTTCTATAAAATAGTTTTGTAAAATTATCAGTTTTATCTATCTTTTTTGCTCTAGGTCTTGAGTTTATACTACATCCATCTGCTATATGAAACTCTAGTTCTAAATCTACATACCCCTTAAATCGCATCACTTTCTTTTTTATACCATTGTTATAAGAGGTATTTTTTGCATTTGAACTCACTAAATAACTGCTATTCTTATAATTTTGTGTTGTAGTTGTTGTCAAATAATGCTTTGTTGCTGTATCTAAACTAACATATGTATGGTTTTCAAAATGTTTTATCCCTAAAGTTGATAATGATTTCGAAAAATCAACAGAAGCACCCTCTGTTTCAATACGAACAGTATGAAGGTCATTCATACCATCCACTAACCAATCATCTCCATCTCTAGCCATCGAAACAGTATAAAAATCCATCACTTTTGGTATATATTCAGATGTGAAAATTGGAATGACTTCCTGTTTAATAGCCCAATCAAAAGCATACTTCAAAGCTTTTAATGAAGCCATTTTACTTCCAGAATAGATATGATAATAGATGTCAATAGGCTTAAATCTTCTTGGTGAATTTGTAAGTTTAAAAGTTTGAACAACTCTTTTAAATCCCCAAAATGGTCCTAACCAATCATGAGTATAGACATTTTCATTTTGAGCACCTGTGTATATCTGATAATACCCTGCTCTTTCAATTCCCAAAGGGGCTATATTTGCTAACCACGGTTTGTCTATTGTGATTGTTGTATCACCCCCATTCATATTTAAAAGATTGTTTTTATATACATGCTCTAGTGCATTTTTTCTTGGCATACAATTTCCACTCCAAAAAACTGTTTTTGCTAAAGGTTTTCCTTTTTGAAGTAAGTTCTCATTTATATCTCTAATACTTTGTGATAACTCTCGCTCTAAAGAGAAATGATAATTAGGGACTTTTAATCTATATTTTTTATCTAAATTATCATTAATTATTTTTCCCCAATCAAATGGATGTGTAAAGGTATGAGTAACTGCTTCAACATTATCTAGTTTATACATATCTCGTGCTATATCCATCAATCTTTCCGATAATTCAGGATATAATCCAGCTGGGTCTATCTCTGCACCAATTAAAGAAACAGAGTGTGGTATCTGATAGGGTTTTAAAATATCATTTAAAATAACTTCCCCTGAAAAATGTTCTTTATCTCCCTCTACTCTATTCATAATACCATCACCATCAATATGAGTAAATAATACCCTATTTCCATTTTCTGTTGTGACATCGGGTACAATTAATGGTTTTAAACGTAAAGCTTGTTGAAAAAATTCAAAGGGATTAATAATCCATAAATCACTATCATTCATATATATCATAAACGATTCATTCACAGCATATCCCCCCCAAGAAGTTATAGCTGCTACAGTTGTTTCTTTACGATTTGCAAGTTGATAGACTAAAAGAGGCTTAACAACATCTTTTAATTTTATTCTTCTTGATGGATTAGCAAGAGTTGGTTCAATCTCATAGGGAATAATTTCATCTTGATATGTAATCTTTCTTTTAGCCTTTGAATGAGAAGATACTTTTATACCTAATGATTTAAGATATTTACCATTTTCTAAACCAGAAAAACTACTTGCAAAAGCTATTTTCATACCTATAGCTATAAGTTGATTAATCCAAACAATTAACTCTTTAGGTTTTTTTTTTGAGGAGTCCATCCATAAAATAACACCACTAAAGTGTCTCATTTTATCTATATTTGGTAGACCATCTTGTATATTTTGTACTTTTTGAATGTACCCTAAATATTCCAATACTAAAGCACCCTGTTTTGTTGCTAATTGTAATAATCTATCATCTTTACTCTCATCAATAAGAGTAAAAACCTCTCGTTTTACAGGATTTTTAGAAGATTTACCATAAATAACTAACTCACGATGTGATACATAGGGTATCATCCCTCTTGATTTAACTTTTTCTACAATCTCATCTGCTTTACTCTCTACATCATTTGCATCTACATATTCAAGACTGATTATATCTATCCCATAATCTTTAATTTTATCTAAATATATATCTAACCACTCTCTATCTCCATCTGATACTGTTGTATAACCTGTATCGCCCCCTAAACCATTATAATAAGATTCAAAGAGTACAGCTTCTATACCTTCGTGCACCTCATCTATAACATCAAACCCTCTATTTAAAATAAGTTTTGCATCTGGATAGCGTGAATGAAACTCTTTTAAAAAATGAACCAACTCTTTTCTACTCGCTTCTCTCTCTTTTTTTGTTTTTGTCCCTAATTGATAAGAATCAAGTGTATCAAAAAAGAAATTTTGAAAACCATCTTTCATACGAGGTTCTATAAGCCGTTTAAATATAAACTCTTGATAATCTCGATTTTTTATATCTAAAACTTTACTCCCCCACTCCTTGTTTTCACTTATAACCCAGCTCTCATCTACATACTGATACTCTTTAATACTCTCTTGAATCTCATTAATACTCACATAAGCATACATCTTTTCTTTATATATATTAAAACCATGACTATATACATTTATAAGTTCTGGTTGAACTATAATATAATCGTGAATACCAACCATAGGATAAGATATATTCTCCCCATAGTAAACTATGGCACTTTTATCTTTTAAAGCTCCAAAAAGTGATGTTGTTAAAAAGATTAACAAGATAAATTGATATAGATATTTCACACAAACTCCTTTAAAGTTTTGGATGTTTATACATAAACTTATAGTTTATATAAAATTCATAGATGGGATTCTCTTTTGGATTTGTTGATTCTGTATAGATAATACCTAGAGAAAGATGGTCTTGATGAAAAATCTTTCCTCCATATCCTATACTATACCCATAAGTATACTCCTCTGTGACACTATTATAATAGGGAGAAAGTTCAAAATATGGACGCCATACACGAGTATATCCTGAACTATTTGCCATTCCATACGAGAAACTTACCCCAATATTATAAAAAGGTTTTGCTGGTAATACAGTAGAGATTTTTTCTGTTAATCTATCCATAACACCTCTGGAACCCTCTGTTTCATTATAGGTTCCTTGATCATAAAAAACAGCTACTTTTAAATCGGGATACCCATTACGTATCTGATAATCAACTGATATTTTAGAATACTCTCCATCTCCGATATCAACTTCATCTTGAGAACTATAATTATATTTTTCATATAAAAAATTTATAGCTGTTGAGGGTAAAATACTCCAAATTAGATTGATAGATACAATATCTTTTTTTCCACCTAAAAAGAGTTCATTTCCCTCTGTTGCTTTTTGGTTTTTCCCTATCATTAAGTTAGTAATTAAATCAGTACTTAACCTATAGTTTCCATTAAAGGTAAAACCAAAATACTTATATATAGCACTATAAAACTCTATATCTGTCTGAAAATATCCTTTATTGAAAATCTTTTTAATTCCAAAATTTGCATCTAAATTTTGTGGTTCTAAATTTAGAATTTCATTCTCTTTTGAAGTTCTATTTTCATAATATGTTACTCCTGTATTGATATAATAAGCATTATTGAAATATAAAGAGTTATCGATACTAAAACTATTTTGTGATAATGGTTTTTTATCATTATTTGTAACTCTTATATTTAAAATATCTGAACGATTTTTAGCTGAATCTAGATGTTGCATATATGAGTTTTGATTACTATCATTATTTACAAACGTATTAAATGCTAAAGATTGTGCTAAAGATTGTTGTCCATCATTGAATGCTGCAGTGGAAGCTTCTGCTGAAGATAGTTTTTTTAACTTACTAATCAGTAAATTTCCTATTGTTGAATGATTATTAGAGACCATACTATTACTAAAAAGAAGCCATAATGCTTTTTTCCGAATTTTATGAAAAATCTTGCTCCCTTTGTCATATGCATTATGACGAAGAGCAAAAGAGTAGGCTATATCTTGATAGGTAGCTTTCTTTAAATACTTTTTTGCCTCTTTCAGCTCTTTTTTAAACTTATCAGCACTTAATATATAGATAGCTGCACTCAGATAATTAGATAAAAATTGCTTCTGTTGCTTATTTTTTGGATTGGTTTTTGCCTCTTTTTTTAACTCTAAAAATATATCTTTCATATACTCCATAAAAGATTCTTGATTACTTTGTGCTTGATACAGATAAGCCTGCATAAATCTAAACTGTAAAGATTTTGTAATAGGATCATCTAATGCAAGTAACTTTTGAGTATAAAAAGAGGCTCGATTTATATTATTAAGTTGAAAATATGCAGAAGCTATAGGAAAATAAAAACTAGAATCTAACTGAAAAGTATCTATATTACTAAGAAAAGCTTTTAATTTTTCACTATTATTAGATTCTATATAAAAGAAAAGTATCTGTAACCTCATCGAATAACTATTAGGATTTAAACTTAAAGCATATAATAGTGCTTCCTCTTCTAATTCTGGTTCCTTATAATATTTATATACTCTTGATTTTATAATCCAAAACTCTGCCTGTTTTATAATAGGTTTATTATCTTTCTCCAACTTTTTTATTATTTTATTGAGTTCATCAACCTGTTTATGAAGAAGAGCATGGTTTGCATATGCATAAAAAAGATAGGGTAATTTAAATTTAAGAAAAGATTTTTTTGCTGCTTTTCCAGCAAGTTTAGGGTCTATATCTTGAAAAACAGATAATATACGTTCATAATCAGTTAATCGTGCACGATTCAACTTCATCAACTCTTTAGAAGCTATAGCAGCCTCTTTATTATCTTGAAGATACCAACCTAAATCACTTTTTAATTGGTAATATTTGATATTATCAGCTTCATTTGTAATATTTAATTTATCCACATAAGATAAACTTTTATAAGCTCTATTTATATCACTTTTAACATAATAATAATCAGCTAGTAATGCAGCATCTTTTTGTGTATAGGGCTTTTTCGATTCTATAATCTTTACATATTTTGTAGCAGATTTCATATCTCCAAACTCTAAACTTAAGGATAATGCTTTTGTTAAAAACATCGTATTATTTGTATCTTTATAGTACTCACCCTCTAAAAATCTAATAACTTTTTCTGGATTACCTATCTCTTTAAAAACATATATCATCAGATCTATATTCTCTTCTGTTGGATGGAGTAAAGCTCTATTTACAACTAAAGGCTCTATATCTGTATATTGATAGGACTCTGTTCCATATTTAATCAACTCATCCTCAATAGCTTTATCATATTTTACTGAATACAAAAATCGAAGATGTTTCATAGAACGTGCTGAACGATTTGTCCATTTACATATATCAGCCATCTTTTTATTCCAATAATAGGAGTTTTTATGTTGATTGTATCCTAATGATGCCACTTTATATGCCATCTCAATATCACCTTTATATAAAAAAACTTGTAAAATTAATTTGAGTTCTTCATCATCCTTTTTTAATAAATCTTTGATATTCCTCGTTTCCATCTGTTTCTGTTTCTTAGTTTTTCGTGTAAGAGTAGCATTTTTATAATTTTTCTTTAATCTATAAAGATTTTTTTTCGCTACTGATTTTGACTCATAACATCCACATTGCACAACTAAAATATTATTAAAAACTATCATACCACAATTATCTGGATAGATATTTTTTAGTAGTTTTTGCGAATTCTGAGTAAAATTAGATATCTTTTCTAATTCTACTGTATAACATCTCTCTCCCGATTGTGCTGATAATAAAACTGTTACTAATAAAAATAGAAGAGTTCTCATTGTTGCCACTTTGTTTTTAAAATTTTATTCGATAGTTTTACACCATAATCTAAATTACCTGTAGAGATATAAAGTTTTAATAAAAAATCTCTTACTTTTGTATCTTTAATATAAAAATCTTCATATTTTCTTGCTAAAGAGATACTTTCATCTATAAAACTACCTGCTTGTAAAGATTGCACTGCTTTAAAATAATATTTTTGTTTTTTTCTATACTCTTGAGTAGTATTAAAAAGATTTTGATATCTTGATGATGCTTTTTTAAACTCTTTTCTCATAAAATAGAAATCTGCTAATCTATGTTCCCAAATAGGTAAACGTTTAGACTGTCCTTTTAGTAATAATTCAGCTTGTTGAAACAATTTACTATTGACTAAGAAATAATAATAAGCTTCCAACCATTTATCATAATTTTTTTTATCTAATTGTATAAGTTTTTTAATATATCCAATAGCATCATTTTTTTTTCCAAGAGAAGAGGCTATATAATATGCATTTTGTAACAATGCAATATTTTTTGGTTCATTTTTTATTTTTATCTTTAAATAATGATAAATTGCTTGATTATTTTCATTAAAGATAGATTCATTATACCAAATATTATAATCCTCTTTTGTATCTAAGTGTTCAGTATATATAGTAGAAAAAAGTTTTTGTAACTTTTTTCTTAACGGTTTTCTATACTCTTTATCAACAGAATCATTATAATTTAATTTATAAAGTTCATAGGCAAGAAGTATCACCTGTTTTCTACGTTTTTTATTTTTACTATTTTCTAAAAAGAGTAAAAGTTTTAAAGATTTCTCTCTCTCTCCATTTCTAAGGCTTTGTTTTGCAAGAATAAGCATTAAAGATTCATCCTCTGGACTATGTAAAAGCATATTTTTAAGATATAACATACTTAAATTATAATTAGAAGTTTCATTTTCAATTTGTTGCTTTAATAAACTTTTAGGATATAAAAAAATTAATATAGATATAAAAATAAGAATTAAAAATAGCATCTCTTTAATGGTAACAACATAAATCTTCTCTCCATGACTATCTGCATGATACATCTATTGTTGCCTCTTTTGTATCCTTATAATATAGATATACAGTTTCACCTTGTGTAACTCTTTTACTCTCCAATGGTCTAGAGTGTAACCTACATTTTTTTGTTAAATGATATGTAATCTCTAATGCAACCTCCCCCTTAAAAGAGAGTGTTTGCTTTTTACTATTATTTTTAAAATTTATTAATTTATCATTAGATGATATAAGATAACTTCTTTTTTTATACTTATCATTATCACTTGTTTTGATAAAATGATTGATAGAAGTAT
>Ga0256826_1001566_pt1 | contig 14209 bp, 16 predicted proteins | sample CV79metaG_FD_185975 | JGI IMG/M metagenome (GOLD analysis project Ga0256826, IMG submission 185975) | Hydrothermal vent microbial communities from East Pacific Rise, Pacific Ocean - CV79 | ecosystem: Environmental > Aquatic > Marine > Hydrothermal vents | place: Pacific Ocean: East Pacific Rise...
CTGTTTGAGTTTAGTATCCATAACCTCTTTGAGAAGTTTTGCTTTAAATATCTCTAGTAGATCCCCTTTCATTGAGCCCTTTACAAGTAGGTCTAACTTCTGAGACTTCTTTTGTAAATTGTAGTAATCTTTTGGAATTGTTATAAGAACTTGTATCTCTTCATCTTCATTCAAGACATTAAAACTATTTGCTTTATCTAATTTTCTAATAAATTTTTTACTAAGTTTTGAATCATCTTGGTCTATAACTGAGATATTAAAAATGATAGCGTCTTGGTTAAACTGCTCTTTGAGTGCCACGGACATTATAAGTATAAAAATAGCAGGCATCACAAAGAGAGCTATGAGAGCGTGTTTATCACGAAGAACAAGTAAAAACTCTTTTTTTATCATTGCTCTAAACATTACTGTGTTACCTCTAAAAAGTATTTTTCCAAGTTTGAAGAGCCGTAACGAATCTGTTTTATAAATATCTCATGTTTTGCTAAAAGATCTAAAACTTCAGCCAATTCACGTTGAGTAGTCTCAACTACAGTGTCATCTAAGAGTGTTAGACCCAAAGATGGTGTTTTACTAGAGTAAAGAGTCTCCACTAAGACCTTATCTGAGACCCTATTTGAGAGAAGATTATCTAGTCTGTCCTGTTTTACAAGTTTTCCCTTGTCAATGATGGCGACTTCATCACAGATACGCTCTATCTCATTCATATAGTGACTAGTGTAAAGCACTGTAATTCCCAACTTTTTATACTCACTTATAGAGTCAAGTATCTCATTTCTACTTTTTGGATCAACACCAACTGTAGGCTCATCAAAGTAGATAATCTTTGGGTCATTGAGAAGTCCAATGGCGATGTTAAGACGGCGTTTTTGTCCACCTGAGAGTGTGGATGATTTTTGGCTTAGGAGTAAGCCAAGAGAGTTGATCTCTATGGCTTTTTCTATAGACTCTTTTGAAGCGTACTGCACACTTGCAAAGAAATCTATATTCTCTTTCACACTAAGATTTTCATAAAATGCCAAGTGCTGAGGGATAATAGAGCTGATTTTGTTTATCTCTTTGATATCTTTTTTGATATCAAAACCAAAAACATCTATCTTACCCTCGTCTATATTTATAAGACCATTCAGGATAGAGAGCATAGTAGTTTTACCAGCACCATTTACACCAAGCAGTCCAAAAACACTTCCCTCTTGAACTTCAAGAGAGAGTGAGTCTAAGGCCTTCTTAGTTCCATAGCTTTTGGTAACATTTTCTACTTTTAGCATAGACTATTTGCCATTAAACTCAAGCATTTTTCGGTAAACAGTTGCTTCAAGTTCAGCAATACCTAAAAGCTGATCAGCAAGTGCATCATAAGGAATCTCTTTTTTAGGTTTTATAGATTTTGCGATGCTAAGTGCAAAGTTTCTCCACTCATCTCCAACTTCTAACATAAGAGTTGAAGCCTCGGATAAAGTCTCATTATCATTAAAAAGCTCACTCGCTTCTTTTAAAAACGAGGCATATATGTAACGAAAACCAGCACCACCAGTACCTATCTCCTCTTGCATTCTTACTATATGACCTAAGAAAAGTTTAGCATAGCGTTTATCGCCTTTTTGCAATTTTCTTATGCTTTTAGCCAGAGACTTTATACCACGAAGTCCCTCGATTGGAACTGGAGTATTTAACATTTTTTTAGCAGTTTTTTTAATATTTTTAATGATGATAGGTTTTAGATCTATAGCTGTTGGAACATATTCAGGATAGTAAAGAAGTCCTTTTGGAGCCATAACACCTTTTACAAATCTAGACTTATTTAAAGACTTAGCACTACACTCTTGAGGCTCTTCAAAAACAGGATCACTTATAAGGTAAGTGTCTTCATCTTTTTTATCGTAGATGATTAAGTTATGTGCATTAAAGTGAAAACGCATCTCTTCTGGAAAGTATTCTAACCAATAAACAGAAGTTTGAGCACCAACAACCTTGCCCTCGGCTAAAAGTTCATCAAGTCTCTCTTCACCCTTCTCAACACTTCTAAAAGTCTCAAGTTTCATCTTTATTTTAAGATTTTTACGGATATTTTTGATGATGGACTTAGGCATACTTCTGTAAGCTATAAGCGGCATACCACCAAGCTTTAAAAAAGGAAGATACGCAAAAGTCATAGCAGAAGAGAGACCAAAAATCATCGGTTCGCTTAGGCTTAATCCATGATGGCGAAGCATAGATGACATAACACCACTTTCACAGTGTGCAGAGTGTGAGTGCTCAAAATTACTCATATAATCCCTTTGGTAGTTCTTTTAACTCTTGGGGTGTTTTACCCATTGCTTCAGAGTAAACACTGAGTCTTTTATCACTTATTTTTGCAAATTTTTCTGGATGAAAATCTTTATTGATTGTCCACTTAAAAAAGCCTGTAGATTCACTCAAAACTTGCAAATCCATACGAACATCATACATATGAAAATAGAGTGCAGACTTTTCACCACTCTTTACAACTTCATATGCTTCTCTTGCATGTTCCTCTAGGTCATTAAGAGCCTGTTTTGTAGCAGCCTCTTCAACTTCCCATCCACTCGATGTTACAACACCAACTTTACCATCTTCACCTACAGCATAGATGGCTTTTTTATTTTTCGCATATGTTGAGCTATCATCTTGAGGAACACTATTTATATCCATCTACACAACCTCTAAAAGTATAAATGCAGTTGAAAATCTTCCACTTTCAGGAACATAACAGAGAATCTTTTCACCTTTTTTAAACTTGCCATTATTGAAGAGTTCTTCAACCATTAAGTAAATCGAAGCACTTCCAGTGTTACCTTTGTAAGAGAGGTTTGTAAACCATTTATCTTGACCTATGTCACACTCAGCTTTTTTCATACCCTCGTACACTTTATCTCTGAAGTATCCAGAAGAGTAGTGTGGCAAGAACCAGTCAATCTCTTGTGGATTAAACATACCTCTAGTAAGCATCTCTTGGAGTGGCTTAGTAACAGTATACTCTATGATGTTTTCATTAAGAAGTTTTACATCCTGTTTCACACTAAATATAGACTTTTCTAAAAGCTCTTTAGATTCGTACTCTCTCCAGCCTTTAATAGTCCCATCTTCTTGCTTATCACAACCTGCATACATACAAGTATCTAATTCACTCGCATATGAACGAGAGAAAATACGTTCTATTTTTAGTGAAAGTTCATTTTCATTTGGCTTGTCACTGAGTAAAAATGCCCCTGCCCCATCGCTTAACATCCATCTTAAAAAATCTTTCTCAAATGCTATTTCAGGATTCTTCTCTAAATCATCAACTCTAAGTGCCATCTCTTCTTTAAAATGTCTTGCACGCATTGAAGCAGAAGCATTTTCACTACCTGTTGCAACAGCAGAAGTAGCTTCTTCAGCTTTTATAGATGCGTAGGCATACTTTAATGATGTCGCTCCACTTAGACAGATTCCGGCAGTAGAAACAACTTCTAAAGGTGCTAAACCTAACTCTCCGTGAACCATAAGAGCATGGTTTGGCATAAGTTGATCAGGCATTGTTGTCCCACAAACTAAAAGATCTAGATTCTTTATGTTCTCTTCACCTAGCCCTCTTACAGCATTTGCAGTTAACTCTGCATTTGTATGAGTTGTCTCACCGGTTTTTGGATCTATTGCATAAAAGCGAGTTTTAATCTTATTTGACTTTAATACTACACGTTTTGCACGAGATGGACGAACACCAATCTGACCTAAAACATTTTCAATGTTTTCATTGTCAACAGCTTCATTTGGTAGAAATGAGCTAACCTTGTTAATATATACATTTACCATTAATTACCTACCGCTTGGAAGCTCATAGAGTTCTTCCATTTTTCTTAATTTTTCTTTTTGAAATATATTTAAAATTTTTCTAGCTAAAATATTTAACGGTATCACCGTAAAAATCAGTGCCAATAAAAAAAGTACATAAATCGTTATAGTCACTTTACGACCTAGTGAATACTTAGCACCAGAAAGCTTGATAAGTTTTCCCCAAACTAAGAAACTTCGACTTGCAATCTTTTCAGTTGCAATAAGTTTGGCATTTACAACAGCCGCACCAAGCCCCTTAAGCATAGCTTCACTTCCCTTCTCTTTGTCCCCTTTAAGGGCATAGAGAAGTCTCTCTCCAAATCTATCACACCGCTTTATCTCTTCATCTGTTATTCCCGCAGGAGGAAGAGATGAAAAAAATTGTTTCTTGCCTGTAAGCATAAAAGTTGGAAGTGTTAAAAGACTTTTAACACTTCCCCCTTGGTCTGTAAGGGCAACATGATCCATAAGCCTAGCATCTAAATCTTCAAGCATTTTTTTAACTCTCTCTTGAGCTAAAATCCACATATCACGACAAGCAACAACTGTTACGACAGGAGTATTTTTAAAAACTTTTTTTGCTTGTTCTGACTTAAGAAACGATGTTACAGGAATAGATGGTGACATATACCAGACTGTGTAACCTAAAATGATTAGATCATAATCATCATCAATATCTTCAATCTCATTTATCTCACAACTATCTAAGTATACAGCTTCTGGAAACTCATCAAAAAAATCATAAAAAGACCAAGGAAACTTATAATTTACCTTTGGTCTTATCGCTTTTTTATAAATCTCCACACTCTCATCACCAAGCTTTGACACAAAACTATCTAGAACACGTTTCAATTGACCTGTTTGAGAGTAATAAAGCACCAATACTTTTTTCATGTTTTTCTTTTACCATAGATTTATTCTCTATATTTTACCTAATAATTGCTAAATATAAACATAAAAGTAGCTTTTGATCCCCTTGTTCTTAACATTTTATAATCTTTAAAGTTAATCTGCACTAGAATGATTGTAATTCATTCAAGGAGAAAAAATGAAAAAAATCGTTTCAATAATTACACTGTTTATTGCAACACTATTTATAGGTTGTGGTGGAGTAAAGCTTACACCAGAAAAACAAGCTCTTATTGATGAGCAAACTGTTCTTTATACACAAGTTGCTATGTGGACAGAGAAAAACCGTGTTGACGGTACGAACTATTCATCAGGTTTACACATTCCAGTAAACACTGAAGTTACTATTTCACAAATCTCAGGAAAAGCAATTGTATTTATGATGAATGGTGAGAAAATTACTTATCTTACTAAAACTAAATATACAAGACTTAACTCAAATCAGATGCTTGACAGACTTTTTGCAGCAACAAAAGTTGATCTTTCTGGTCACTCTCCAGCAACAATAGAAAATATCAATAATGGTGCTGTAGCTATGGGTATGACTAAGGAAGAAGTACTACTTGCACGTGGATATCCACCATTTCATGCTACTAAAGGTATTGAATCAGATAGATGGAAATACTGGAGAAATAGATGGATAACAGCTCTTATAACTTTTAAAGATGGTAAAGTTTCAGAGATAAAAGGTACTGTTTCTTAAGTACCTAATAGCCTTTATGAAAGGGCTATTGTTAAAGAGCCTTTACATAGTAAAAGGCTCTTCTCATAAACTGCAAAATCAAGTAGAGACATATTTTCTATAGAGTGCTTCATTACTACTTCAACTTCTAAAAAGTTCTCACTCGCTGCATTTAATAGTTTAATATTTTTCATACCTACCAAATAACCACCTTTCTTTGAACCATCACTAAAAGCAGCTGAACTCTGTGCAGCAGCCTCTATCATCATTGCTAAGCTTGGTGTTTGTGAAAATTCTACAAGAACTCTTGCTGTTGTAGAATTTTTCGAGAGAATATCCTTTGCGAATCTTATAGGCTCTATATGTGGTAAATTTAATTCTAACATTTATGTAAAATATTTAATTTTTTTGCTCGTTTATATATGCGGTAAGTGACGCAGCATTAGCAAATATATCTTCAGCTTCTGCCATATTTGTAATCTTAACACCAAACTCTTTTTCTATAACTAAAGTAAGTTCTATTGCATCAACAGAATCTAGTCCTAAACCATCATCTCCAAAAAGGGCCATATCATCTTCAATTTCATCTGTTGTAATGTCTTCAAGGTTTAAGCCTTCAATTATTTTACTTTTTAGGTCTTGTGTTGTTATCATTTTTAATATCCATTCTTGTTTTAATAAGGGCATTATAATTTACTTTAGGTAAAAGTATCCAAAAAGTAAGAGAATTTTGCTATAATTTACACATTAATATAGAAATTATGTCATCTAAGAGGTTATTTATGTTCTCGTCTGTAAAATCAAAAGTTATTATTTCTGTTCTCTCACTTAGTGTTATTGGTCTAATTGGTATCTCATACTATTTATCTTCTACTCTCCATAACTTATCAAACTCAACAAGTAAGACATCTTTAAACATGCTTAGTGAGTCCATCTTTCAAACAATGACAACAAGTATGATGCTTGGTGATCCAGCTGTTGTTGAGACTGCCTTTCATAATGCAAGAAAAATTGATGGTATAGAGAGTCTAGACATCATAAAATCTGAAGCAGTTATAGAGGTATATGCTCCTGATGAAAAATATACAAGTGATAAGATTATCTTAAATGTTCTTAAAACAAATACAGCAAAACTGATAGAAAATGATGTAAATTCACATCATACTATACGAATGATCAAGCCTATGGTTGCGGAACAAAGATGTCTTATGTGCCATTACAATGCCGAAGTTGGTTATGTTCTAGGAGCTATGGATTTAATTATCTCTTTAGATAAAAATGATGCAAAAATTTCGAGTACAAATACAACACTTATAATCTCACTTTTAATCGCTGGTCTATTCTTTGGAATAGTGGTAAGTATATTTTTTATCAAAGAGATTTTCACCCCACTAACAGCACTTAAAGAGAAGATAGCAGATTTAGTAAGTGGAGACAAAGATTTAACAAAACGTCTAACACATAAAAATGGAAATGAGTTTGGTGATGCAGCTAATGAAGTAAACAATTTTATTAGTACTATTCAAGAGACAATAAATATTGTAAAATCTTTAGGGCATGAAAATTCTCAAATAGCTAGTGAGATCGAAAGAGCCTCCCATGTTATACGTAAAAGTACCCAGCAAGAGCAAAAAATTGTTACACAAACAAGTGCTAAAAGTTCTGATATTCAACTACTGTTAGAAAGTTCTCTAGAAGCGGCACAGACAACTCAACAAAATATTGAAGATGCTACACAAGAGTTAGATAATGCAAGAGGCTCACTGAGACTATTAAGCGAAGAGGTTGGTTCATTTGTTGAGATAGAGAATGAACTATCTTCAGAACTTTCAGGCCTCAAAAATGATGCTTCTCAAGTAAAAGATGTACTTAGTGTCATTAAGGACATAGCAGAGCAGACAAATCTTTTAGCACTAAATGCAGCTATTGAAGCAGCTCGTGCAGGTGAGCATGGCCGTGGATTCGCTGTTGTTGCAGATGAAGTTCGTAAACTTGCAGAGCGTACACAAAAATCTTTAACAGAAATAGACATGAGTGTAAGTACTATTGTTCAAGCTATCAATGATGTAAGTGATAAGATGTATGAAAATGCTACAAATATTGAAAAACTAACAAATATTTCAGATGATGTAGAGTCAAAAATTGCTACAACATCTGATGCCATGGAAGCTTCAAACAGGGTTGCCGTTGAGTCGAAAGACAACTCTCTTCAAATGTCAGACACCATAAAAGAGATTATTAAAAATATTGATGGGATTGAAGCACTATCTACTGCAAACGGAACAAGTGCTATAAGTATTGAGAGTGATCTTGAACGTTTAGTTGAAGTTGCTTCAACACTCCAAGATACAATTGATGAGTTTAAATCTTAGAAGAGAATTTATATCTCTTCTAAAAAACTGACTTCATTAGTTTTTCTTTATCAACTGAGTCCATAGCCTTATCACCATCAACACTCTCTTTTACGTCTTTCATCTCCATATCTCCGCCTTTAGAGACGGCAGCCATAGCTTTTTCTTTATTAACTGAATCCATTGCCTTATCTCCATCAATAGAGTCTGCTACAGAACCCATATCAAATGCTAATACTAAACTCGTGAGTGTTAGTAGTGTTAGTAAAACTTTTTTCATGTACTTTTCCTTATTTTTTTGTAATTATAACAAATTATCTATGTGGTTTTCTTCGACCTCGTTGATGTGTATAGTTCTTCTTAAAACAGTTTTGACAAATAGCATACTTAGAGTTCATAGGAAGTGGTGCACCACATATCTTGCACATCTGTGCTAACTGTGTCTGATGCAGTGTTTTTTCTATGTACTTATTTAAAACACCTCTATACTGTCTTGCCTTAACTTCATCAACAAAAGTTTCACCAAATCTATATGTAAGCCAGAGATAAAGAGAAATTTCTTTTACCATATCTTCTGCACGAAGTAACTCATCAGTTGTTCTTGCATGGTCATCCATTAGTACCGGAGGATTATAATGAACACTCTGTTTTTGTTCTAATGCATAGATATAACTCTCATATGCTTCAATAATATAAGGAGATTTAAGAGTCAAAGGTGCACAAGCGAGGTGATACTTCGTAGCTATATCTAAATCATAAGTATCAACTATCTTTGAGGCCTCAAGCATATCATCTAAACTCGAAGCATAAAAAGGTCCATTAAACTCCATATTTTTCACAAAAAAACTCAGTATTGCCTCTAAAGAGTTCTCCTCTAGGATCGTACCAACAAGCTTAATATGCTCTAAATTTGCCATCACTTTAAAAGGGATTGTTATAGTCTTAGCCTCTTTAAAAAAGTTCTTTTTTACTATTTTAAGAGCCTCAGGGTTCAGTGCTCCTACATGACCCTCTTCACTCAGGCCATATCGTCCTGCACGACCAGAAATCTGATGAACCTCTGAGGGCATTAAGTTTCTCTGACTCACTCCATCAAATTTTTCTGCCTTAGAAAAAAGTATGGTTTTTATAGGTAAGTTCATACCCATAGCAATGGCATCTGTAGCGATAAGAACCTGTGTCTCACCCTCACGAAAACGTCGAGCCTCTTCACGTCTAACTTCTGGTGAAAGGTTTCCATAAACAACACTCACACTAAAAGTTTTTGAAAAATTTTGCTTTAAGCGAAGTACATCTTTTCTACTAAATGCTATTATTGCTGTTCCTTCTTGTACATCTCTAACATCAGTTGGAGATTCTAAAAGAGTAAGAGGATTTTTACGCTCAAACTCTATAATCTCTAACTCCTCCCCAAGGTACTCTGCTAAAGCAATAATAGCCTCTTTAGAATTTGGAGATCCTGTCATAATAATCTCTTTTGCAGGGGCACCTATAATGGCGTTTGCCCATGCCCAACCACGGTCACGGTCATCTATCATCTGTACCTCATCGATGACACAGACATCTACATCGACTTCATAGTTCATCATCTCTATTGTTGAACTTATATGAGTTGCTTCATCATCGAGAATCTGTTCTTCACCTGTTATAAGAGAAGACTCTATGCCCTTAGCTTTTAAGCCCTCATATCCTTCAAGGGCGAGTAAACGAAGAGGTGCAAGGTAGTAACCTGTATCTGCCTCTTCTAACCTTTTCATAGCAGTATATGTTTTACCGCTATTTGTAGGTCCTATATGAAGAGTGAGTTTACGCCTCATCTCTCTAGCCATAGGGAAGAGGTTTTTAAAGTCTCTTATAGTTCTAGCTAGTAGCTCTTGACGCTGTTTTTTTATAAGTTGGTCTGAAATAGAGTGAATAAATCGTCGTGTAACTTTTTTCTTTATTTTTGGTGTTATGTTTAAAGAGTGTGGCATTAAGTCTACAAGAAACTCATAAACTTTTTCATAAAGCTCTTCATCACTGAGATGTAAAAGTGTTGCATATGTTTTACACTCATCTACTAACTCCGTCAACTCTACTAAGAACTCATCTTCATGCTCTTTTTTTACTTGGACTAAAAGCTCATCAAAGTTAAAACGCTCAGAGTTCCATATCTCTTCTAGCAGTCCATCTAGTTCTACATGCAGTTCAAGATCATAGTAAAGCTTTTGACTAGAGTATGGAAGAGTTATACTCTCCTCAAGAGAGACTAAAAGCTCCTCTTCATGAAGTTCAACAGTTGCAAATGCCATCTTCTTCTCAACTATAGACTTTAAAATCTTATGTCCAATGAGCGGATATGTTAGCTTTGACTTTGGAGGAGAAGCTCTAAATGCTGTTACTATTTGCTCTCTTGTCAGGTAAGAGTGTGGAGACTTCAAAGAGGCTATAAAGTTCTCTATATTTTCCTGTTTTGTTTTAACTGTTAGTATCTTATCATTGCCTATTTTAGCAACTATATCTTCAAAACTATTATCATCTATAAACTCATGTTCATATGGTTTAGTATTTAAGGTAAGGATTTTGTGAAAAGTCTGTCCATAAACTTCATACTTGAGTGAGGCATTGAACTCAAAAGAGTCATCTATATCAAACACACCCTCAAGCTCTTTTTCTAAACTCTCGCGTTTGGCTTCATAACGGATATGTCTAAGTTTTGACTCCATCTTTTCTATAGTAATTTTTTTACTTCGCATAGTTGAAAAAGCATCATAGAGTGCTGTTGCTTCATTAGGTGTTACATCTAGCTGACCTAGTAGCATCTCGATTTTATCATCTCTATCATAAGAGATAAACTCTTTTCTCTCGCCTCTATAAATCTCGTTATTATTTTCAAAAAAGTACAAGATATCATGACGCATAGAGCTCTCTGCCTCACTCCAAATCATTCTGAGAGTTTTTACCATCAGTTTTTTATTGTGTTCTATGTCGTAGATACCGAGTGCACTAAAGAGTTCGCTGAGTGTCTCTGAGCTAACACGCTCTATTCCGACATCAAAAGGGTCATCATTAAAATATATTCGTATCTTTTGGTTTATCTTAGAGTTTTTTTTATTTTTCTTTGCCATGCGAAATTATAACCACCATAGAGTTAATTAACTATGAGTGATTTTTAAAGTTCCTATTAACTCATCTTTTACCTGTTCTATTATAAGTTCACTATCAATTGGGGCTTTTCTCTTTTCTAGAGCATTCGATAAGTCATGAATGACCATACCGTAATTTTTAAACATAGGAATACTTACTTCTTGTACTTTGCCATCATGTATCTCATCTCCAAGAGCATCAAGAGCAGCTTCATAAGCACTTCTATTGGCTATATATTGGTAAAAATACTCTTTCATCATCTTAATGTTACCAAGCCATGCTATCTTTTCATCTTCACTCAGTCCATCGTTTTTTTCAACTCTTTTGACAAGTTCATCAACAAATGCATTTGCTTTTGCATCATGCTCGGCAAAAATTTTATCTATATTTTTAATATGTTTTTTGAGTAAATCTAATAAATCAGATGGTGATGTCGCTTTGTCTTTTGCATTATAGAGGTGTTGTGTTGTTTGTGTAACACCATAACTAAGGGCTTCTAAGAGTTCTACTGCTGCTTGAAGGTAGATATACTTATCTGGTTGGGTATGGTCAAAGCCTACACCTTTTTTTGAAACTATTGGCATATCACCTACATATTTTAACTGCATATTAAACTCCTAGTTATTATTTCTAAATTAATTATAGCGATATATAAGTTAATATATAATGCCCTTATGAATTATCCTAATGAGTGGACTCAAAAAGAGTTCTTAGAAAATAAACGCCAACTTGCAAAAGAGGGTGTTGAAGTTCTACTTATCGATACTATCTTGTCTCCAATAGAGAAAGCCGACACAAGAGTATATAATCCTTATGAGCTCAAAGAGTATGCAGATGGGTCTGTCTTTGTTTTTTACTGTGATAGTGGAAAAGCAACTCTAGACAGACTTAAAGAGTATAAGAGTAAGTTTCCTACTATGCACTGTATATCACTTAAGGGTGGTCGTGGGTATTGGCGAAAAAACATGATGCTATTAGATGAGATATAAATGTACTCTAAACATGAAAAACTCTTAAGAGAGTACAGACTCGCCATTGATGAAAAACGTTACTATGATGCACATGAGGCTATTGAAGAGATATGGTTTCCAAGACGTTTCCAAAGCGATAATGAACTAAAACTCTTAAAAGGTTTCATAAATGCTGCAGTTAGCTTCGAACTTATTAAACGCCAACGTGAAAAACCAAGTCAAAAAGCCTGGTCAACCTATGTAAAGTATAGACAACTTCTTTATAAAATAGACTCCCCTTTTTTAAATGAATATCACTCTTTAGCAAGACATATTGAGGCTATTAAACACTCTAAATCCATCTAAACTCACTCCTTCTTCACTTTTATTTTGCTATAATTGCGCCAAATAAAATAGGGGTACCATAATGGATACTACACAGTCAATAGATACAGCTGTTGCAACTACAAATGCAGCTGTTACAAAATATAGTGATTTAGCTATTACTTATGCGAGTGAATATGGTTTAAAAATTATTGCTGCAATACTTATATTTCTTATCGGAAAATGGGCAGTTCATAAACTTACCAAAGTTATTAAAACACTTATGGAAAAAGCAAATGTAGATAGAACTCTTATTGAGTTTGCAGAGAGTTTAGTTTACTTCTCACTACTCATGATGGTTATCATTGCTTCTTTAAATGCTTTAGGTGTGAACACTACATCTTTCTTAGCTGTTTTTGGTGCAGCCGGTCTTGCTATTGGTTTAGCACTTCAAGGCTCTCTTGCAAATGTTGGTGCGGCTGTTCTTATCATAGTGTTTCGTCCATTTAAAGTTGGTGACTTCATTGAAGCGGGTGGAGCAGTTGGTACGGTTGAAGATGTAAATCTTTTCTCAACTATTATTGCACCACTTGATAATCGTACTATTATAGTTCCAAACTCCAAGATAGTTGGTGGAAATATTGTTAATTTCTCTATGAAAGAGAATCGCCGTGTTGACCATGTATTTGGCATTGGTTATGATGATGATCTCAAACTTGCAAAAGAGACTCTTATGGAGATGATGTTGAATGATGATAGAATTCTTCAAGACCCAGCTCCTTTTGTAGCGGTCAGTGAACTAGCAGACTCAAGTGTAAACTTTACAACTCGTGCATGGGTTAAGAGTGCTGATTACTGGGATGTTTATTTTGAGCAGATAGAAAAAGTGAAACTAGTATTTGATGAGAAAGGAATCTCTATTCCTTATCCTCAAATGGATGTTCATACAGATAAAAACAATAGTTAAATATATAATTAAAGATAAGGAAATTTAAAATGACACAAATTAAAAAAATAACTCTTAGCCTTATGGCTTTTTCTACTCTTGCAGTAGCTAACACAACAGTAGATCAAAAACTAGTAGCCGATATTGCAGTAGCTAAAGAAGAAAAAACAGCGGCAGAAGCAAAACTCAAAGCTCTTCAAGCAAAACTTCCTCAAAATCAAGATATCATGTCTCATGTAAAATTTGGATATATTCAAACAGATGGAAATACAGATACACAAGTTGTCTCTATTGATGGAACAGTAGAGAAAGCATGGGGAGACAATAGTCTAAAATTTGTTTTCGATGCACAATATGGAAAAGCTGATGACCTTGTAAATAAGAAAAAATACTTTACAGAACTTCAATATGCATACCTCTTAACAGATACTCTCTCTTTTACTTATGTAGTAGGATACAAATATGATTTCTTTTCATCTTATGACTACCAATCATATACAGGTCCAGGTCTTAAATGGGCAACATATAAGTCAGACAGACAGAAGCTTGACTTAGAGGGTGCTCTTCTTTATTCTCAAGATAAACTTACAACTGTAACACCACCAGATGATGATATGAATACTTACAGTGCATACCTAGCAAAACTTACTTATGAACTTCAGATTATAGAAAATTTAAAGTTTAATCAAGATCTCTCTTATAGATCAGCTTTTGAAGATAGCAATAACTATTTTATCTTTTCAGAGTCTAAACTATCTAGTAAAATTTCAGATATTTTTTCAGCAGGTCTTAGCTATAAAATAGACTATACAAATGAAGTTGCAGCAGGAATAGAGCAAAGAGACAACACTTTAAGTGCTTTTCTTAGTATAGATTACTAATTCACTCAACAAACTAGAGTTTTTGGGTACTAACCAAAAACTCTCTTCTTTTCACCTCTCTCTCCCACAAACTTAAAAATAAAAATGAACTAAACGCCATAAATGCTGAGCTTAAAAATAGATACTCAGGATACAGCTCATAAATATAGCCTGCAATTACAGCACCACTCAGACCACCAAACCCATATGTTATGCCTGAAAAAAAC
>Ga0256826_1001567_pt1 | contig 14207 bp, 16 predicted proteins | sample CV79metaG_FD_185975 | JGI IMG/M metagenome (GOLD analysis project Ga0256826, IMG submission 185975) | Hydrothermal vent microbial communities from East Pacific Rise, Pacific Ocean - CV79 | ecosystem: Environmental > Aquatic > Marine > Hydrothermal vents | place: Pacific Ocean: East Pacific Rise...
GCCCCCGTGCTTGTCTGAAAACTGTAGGGATAACGTTCCTGTGCTTGTCCGAACTGAGGGCAACCACAGGGGGATTGCCCCTACAAGTTTCAAATAAAATCTTCTTTCTTGACACACATCATCACACTTTTATCTACTTTTAGTTAATCTAAGCCAAAATTATTACTATGGATTATTATGCTTATAGATGGACACGGTCGAACCGTTAATTACCTTAGAGTCTCAGTTACTGAACGATGTAACTTTAGATGTCAATATTGTATGCCTGAGAAACCATTCTCTTGGGTTCCACAGGAAAATCTTCTCTCTTTTGATGAACTCTTTTTATTTATGAAAGTTGCTATGGATGAGGGGGTTAATAAAATTCGTATTACGGGTGGTGAGCCACTGTTACGAGAAGGTTTAGATAGATTTATTAAAATGATTCATGACTATAATCCAGATATTGATTTGGCATTGACTACTAATGCGTATCTTCTTCCTCAAACGGCTCAAAAATTAAAAGATGCAGGACTTAAACGATTGAATATTTCATTGGACTCGTTAAAACCTGAAGTGGCGCATCAAATTGCACAGAAAGACGTTTTGGCTCAAGTGTTAAAAGGAATAGATAAAGCCTTAGAAGTTGGTCTTGGTGTTAAAATAAATATGGTTCCGTTAAAAGGCATTAATGATAATGAAATTATTGATGTGATGGAGTATTGTCATGAACGAAATATTAAAGTTCGTTTTATAGAATATATGGAAAATCGTCATGCAGCAGATAGTCTTGAAGGTATGCATGGTCGAGAGATTCTTGATAAAGTAAAAGAAAAGTATACCATTCATGCATTGGGGCGTGAAGGTGCAAGTCCATCATTTAACTATACCATTGAAGAGACAGGATATGAGTTTGGACTTATTGATCCACACAAGCATGACTTTTGTGAAAACTGTAATCGTATACGTTTAACAGCAGAAGGGCAACTTATTCCTTGTCTCTATTTTGATGAAGCGATGAGTATTGCTAAGTCTGTTAAAGAGGGTGACATACAAGCTGCAGCTGATGTTCTTGCAAAAGTTTTAAAAGACAAACCAAAAGAGAACCGTTGGAATGAGTTTGACCCCAATGAAGAAGATATCTCATCACGTGCTTTTTATGAAACAGGTGGGTGATGTTCTACCTAACTGAGCAATTCTTCTCGATTCAAGGAGAGGGAAAGTATGCCGGAATACCATCATACTTTTTACGTACAGGTGGATGTAATTTGAATTGTCCAGGGTTTGGGGCAAGTTATAATGTAAATGGAGTGGAGCAAATGGGCTGTGATACTTATTTTGCTGTGGATAGTCACTTTGCCTCTTCTTGGGAGAAGGTTAGCGATGCTTCTATATTGATTGCTCACTTGGATAGTGAATTTAAAAAGATAGGTTATTTACCTCAGATGGTTATTACAGGTGGTGAGCCTTTGATGTACCATAAAGATGATGAGTTTTATGCGGTCATTACTTGGTTAGTAGCGCAGGGGATTCGTGTTACTTTTGAGACCAATGGAACAGTGGAGATTGATTTTGAGACTTATCCTATTTACAAAAAAACCATATTCGCACTCTCTATTAAGTTGGCTAACTCTGGTGAGCCTAAACATCGACGAATTAAACCTCAAGCAATTGCAAACATTGTGAATAACTCCTATGATAGTTTTTTCAAGTTTACCATAGATAAAAAGTTAACAGAAACAACCGCAGAGGAAGAGATAGCTGAGATATGTTCTGTTTTTAAAAATCCAAACGTCTATTGTATGCCAGTGGGTGAAAGTCGGGCAAATATTTGGCATAATGATCGTGCAGTCTTTGAGTTTTGTATGAAACATGGATTTAATTATAGTGATAGATTACATATTCGTGTTTTCGATACAACCCAAGGGGTTTAAAATACTTTTCTTAAGCTTATCTCTATATAATCCAAAAAAAGAGTATAAGGGTTGTGATTAGATGCCAAATAGTGAATTAAAAGCCGAAGCATTAGAACTTTTTAATGCTAAAGAGTATGGTAAAGCATTAGAACTTTATCAATACATCGCAGAACAAGGAGATTTGGTTGCCTTAGCAACGGTAGGATATCTCTATCATAATGGTTTAGGTGTTGAGCAGAGTTATGAACGAGCCATTGAATACTATACCAAAGCCTCAGACAAAGGAGAACATTCTTCTGCTTTTAATTTAGGACTTTTGTATCTTAGAGGGTTAGGTGTAGAAAAAAATTCTATTAAAGCACATGCGTATTATCTTCAAGCTGCGGTCAAAGGTATGCCTCAAGCCCAATTTGACGTTGCTTTGATGTTTGAAAATGGCGAAGGGTGTCAACAAAATTATTCCGAGGCAGCATTTTGGTATGAAGAAGCAGCTAAACGAGGAAATGCAGAGGCATTTAATAATTTAGGGGTACTTTTTAAAGAGGGGATAGGGGTTGAACAGAGTAATAAAAAAGCCTATATCTTATTTAAACAAGCAGCAACACGAAACTCTCCACAAGGGCAGTTTAATTTAGGTGCAATGTACGATCAAGGTTTAGGGTGTGAAACGAATCAAGAGAAGGCATTAGAATGGTGTCGAAAAGCTGCTTTTCAGGGACATCAAAAAGCCAAAGATATTATGCATCGTATGCAACAAGATGGACAAATTGTCTTTTAAGGTAGTAATAAATGATTATTCGAAAACTCTTTAAATTTGAAAATGCACATATTGTCCGAAATTGTAGCACTTTGCGTTGTAGTGAAAACATACATGGACACTCATATAAGGTTGAAGTCTTACTGGAATCTAACTATTTAGACCATGGAGACATGGTCTATGATTTTGGGTTAATTAAACTTTGTATAAAAGATTTAATTGAATCATTTGATCATTCTATTACCCTATGGTCAGGAGATGATAACACATATATCTCAAATATGAAAAAACACTCTTCTCGTTGGGTAGAGCTTCCTGTTAGCCCTTCTGCTGAACAGTTTTCTCGGGTTATTTTTTTAATGGTAGAACGGGTATTAAACTCTACAATTATGGTTAATGGTGAGCATAACGTAAGTTTACATAGTATTATTGTTCATGAAACCGAAACAGGATACGCTCAAGGTTTTAAAGAAGATGCGCATAGTGAACTTATGGGGAATATAGAACTTGAAGATATAAAATTTTCAAAGCAAATTAAAAGTGAATGGAAAAATCCTAATTTATGGAAAGAGTTGCTCCAAAACAAATTAATGCAAAATCCAAAAAAAGTGTAGTATACTTACGAATATTTTTAAACAAAAGGACTTACAACATGAAAAAACTTACAGTTTTATCAATCGTAGCAGCATCTCTTCTTTTAGTAGGATGTGGAGAATCATCAACTGGTGCAGAGGCAAAAGCGGCAACAGAAGCTCCAGCACATGAATCAGCACATGAAGCAGTAGCATCACATAGTGAAAAAGCTGCAGAAAAAGCGAGCGAAGCAGTAGCTGAAGTTAAAGAAGCGGTAGTTGAAAAAGCGGCTGAAGCAAAAGAAGCAGTTGCAGAAAAAGCGACTGAAGTTAAAGATGCAGTAGCAGAAAAAGCAGCGGCAGCAACAGCGGCAGTAGCAGCAACAGCAACAGCAGCAGTAGAAAAAACAAAAGAAGCAGCTACCGAAGTAGCTGAAAAAGCAACGGAAGCAGTAGCCGCAGCTACAGGACCTGATGGTACAGCACTTTATGCTAAATGTGCAGGTTGTCATGGTGCAGATGGTAAAACAGCAGCACTTGGTAAATCAGCAGTTATCGCTGGTCAAGCAGCAGCGGATTTAGAAACAAAAATCGCTGGTTACAAAGCTGGTACACTTGATGCAGCTGGTATGGGTTCATTAATGAAAGGTCAAGTTGCTGCTTACAGTGATGAAGATATTAAAGCAGTATCTGCTTATATTTCAGGATTATAATCATTAATTTGATTTGAAAAGGCTTCGGTCTTTTTATTTGGACAGGCAACTATGTCTGTCCCTCTTATTGTATTACATTATAAAAAAATCTTCTTCTTTATCACTCTCTAAACTTATTTTTATGGGTATCATTTTTATGCGTTTACCTTGTTCTAAAAAACCGATTTCTTTAGATGCAACTATCATTCCATCGGCAAGACTCATAGGTGAAACCATACCTGGTTTTTGGTTAGCAATAGGACTAAAGGTACTTCCATTCCATTTTCCCAAAATAACAGAATTTTTCCCTGCCCTAAAGGTATAATCACTAGAGAGAGTTGTCTCTATAAGTGCATGGTAAAAGTTTTTAGTTCCTGAAAGTTTTAAGAGAGTAGGTTTAACAAACATTTCAAAATTGACCATACTTGCTAATGGGTTTCCCGGAAGGTTAATGACAAAACAGTTTCCTAGTTTTCCTATGGTTGTTGGTTTTCCTGGTTTAATATCTATACCAGAGAAAAATGTTTTCATTCCCAATTGAGAAAAAGCCTCTTTTGTAAAGTCTTTATCTCCGACCGAAACGCCACCTGAGGTTAGTATAAGGTCTGCATCTTTGGCATTGCTAACCGAAGATTTTAGCTCCTCAATGGAGTCACCTGCACTTGAGAGGTAAGAAACATCTGCACCCAATTCAATGGCTCTGGCATAAAACATTGGGGCATTAGAGTTATAGAGTTGGTGTTTTTCTATCTTTTCATAGTGGGCTTTTAACTCTTCTCCTGTACTAAATATAACTACTTTAGGACGACGAAAAACTTCAATATGAGTGATGCCTTGTGATGCTAAATTTGCAAGGGTATAAGCGGTTATTTTATTATGGGCGAAGAGAAAAGTTTTTCCACTTTTTATATCTTCTCCTCTCCAACGTATCATCATATTTTTTTTAATATTTTTAGGAAGTTTAATTCCTTCTTCTAACACCACTACATCTTCTATGGGGACAATGGCTTCACATCCATTAGGTGTAGGGGCGCCAGTCATTATTTTGATTACTTCACCTTGATTAAAAAGTGCTTCTGGTTCATCTCCTGCATAGGTTATCTCTTTTAGTTGCACTATTGTATCTGCATCATCAACTTTTACGGCATATCCATCCATAGCAGAATTATCAAAACGAGGTAGGTCAAAACGTGCTTTATAATCTTTTGCCACAATACGACCCACGGACGCTTCTATAGGAATAATCTCTCTGCTCTTTGGTGTTACTTCCTTGTATATAATTTGTAATGCTTCATTGATGCTAACCATATTTCAACCTAATTTTTTGAAATTATTATAGTATAATTCCCGTAAAATAAAATAGATTTGTATCAAAAGTTATAAATCTACAAAGGATTGTAAATGTTTGGTGAATATGGTGAGATGATAGTCTATCATTCGGTACTTATTAAATTGATGTTGGGTGTACTTGTTATTGGTATGATTATCCCATTTTTAAGTTCAGAGTGCACTAAAACGATTAAACGAACTCGAATCTATATGTTTGTTTCTCATGGACTATTAACCATGATTGCTTTTGCTGGAACCATTGGATTGGTCTTTGCAAAAATGGAATTAAGTTTAGAAATCATATTAATGATTGTTGCTTTTTTAGTGATGATTATGATTGAGGTTTTTAAGTATAAAAAAATTTTAAAAGCTGGGAACAGTGAAGGTTGTGCTAAAAAATCTAGGATGATAGCAATTGGTTATACTTTGATTAATATTGCCATTATTGCAGCGTTTGTTGTTTATAAAATTATGGAAGCTAAAAGTGCAGTATCTGCAGCATAATGAGGCAGGTGGTTCATCACTTATTTTAAAAGGTGATGAACATCGTTATATCTTCAAAGTACGTCGTCACCGTGAAGGTGAGACAATTGCCCTACGTAACTTAAAAGATGATTTGGTTTATTTTTATAAAATTACATCATTAGATAAAAAAGAGGCACATCTTTTTTTAGAAAAATCAGAAGTTTTAACAGTAGAGGCAAAAAGAAAACTCCATATTGGATGGTGTGTTATTGATCCTAAAAGTGTAGAAAAAGTTCTTCCTAGCCTAAATGAAATGGGAGTAGACTCTATTACATTTATTTATTGTGAACGTTCGCAAAAGAGTTTTAATCCTGATTTTAAACGTTTAGAGAAGATTCTACTAAACTCTTCTCAACAGTCTGGGCGTAGTTCTCTTATGAAACTCTCTATGGCTGATAATTTAACCTCTTTTTTAGAGGAAAATGAAGATGCTGTTATGTTAAATTTCTCAGAGCAGACTTTACGTGAGGGTTTAAATATTGGAACTTTTGTCGTGGGTTGTGAGGGTGGTTTTACTGTTGCTGAAGTGGCTTTGTTTAAATCTGAAAATATTATGGGATTGGATACGCCACTTATTTTAAAAAGTGAATCGGCTGTTTGTGCCATTGCGTCTAAACTTCTTTTGTAGTATTTTATATATTACGTCCCCTAGAATACTAATCTTCTTTATATGGACAAATGGCTAAAATAACTAAATTTTAAATTTAGGAATTAAGCCATGATTTTAACGCTTTTATTACTTCTTAGTATACTGTTTATCTCTATTGAAGCTCAAAAATATCTAAAGTTACCATCACCTATTACCCTTATAGGATTGAGTTATGGGTTTTACTATATGTTTCCACATATGATTCTTTTTTCAGAAGAGACTTTTGCAGAGTTGGTTCTTTTTTTAATCCCTATACTTATAGCTGCCGATGCACTCCAGTTAAAGCTAGAGGACTTAAAGAAGAATGCATTAAGTCTGCTCTACTTGGCACTGGTTTCAGTTGCCATCTCGGTAGGATTTGGAATACTTACCGCCAATTACTTTTTTGCAGATTATAACCTGAGCACAGGGGCGATTATTGCTCTTTTTGCCATGGTACTTGCAACCGATCCGGTCTCTGTTGTTTCAGTGTTTTCAAGCTTTAAAGTTCCTCATAAACTTGCCATATTGGCAGAAGGGGAGTCTCTTTTTAATGATGCAACCGCGTTAATTATTTTTATGTTTGTTGCGATACCTATGATGAATGGGGTTGAGATAGGTGCCATGGATATTGTGCTGGTATCGGTAAAAGTTATCTTTTTCTCCGTTTTAATTGGTTTAATTATTGGGTATATTGGTGTTTTATTGATGCGTCTTACGCATGATCCTATGAGTGAATTGGTACTTATTTTGTTAACAGCATATGGTGCTTTTGAAGTAGCAGAACATTTTCATATGGCAGGGTTATTAGCTGTAATTGTAGGAATTATTACGCTTAACACCATTACTCAGAAATCATTTGATGATAAAGCCAGACAAGTTAAAAAAGCACGTAATATTGTGAACCGTGCCAATAAAAATAAAAAAGTATTCTCTACAGGTTTTATGAGTGGTATAACTCGTAAGTTAAGTTCAGATGTAAGTAGCATTGAACGACATAAACAAAACTTGAATTATGTGGCAGTTTTAGCACTGTTGGCGAATACGTTCTTATTTATGTCGATGGCGAGTATTGTTCATTTTGATCTTTTGCTAAAGTATCAAAAAGAGATTCTTTTAATGTTTTTGGTAACAACCGTGATTCGTGCATTTATGATGGGAACATTTGGAATCATTTCTAATTTAACCCGTAAAATGACAGATATAGGTGTGCGTTGGTGGTCTGTTCTTTTATTCGCAGGAATTAAAGGAGGACTTTCAATTGTAATGCTTCAAATGTTACCACATGGGTTTGAACATAAAGAATTGTTTGATGCCATCGTTATTGGTGTTATTTTACTGTCTACCTTGGTTTATGCTTTGGTATTGGTTGGAATTATTATGGGCAATAAAAAGAGTTTTGATGAAGAGGTAAAGCACGAGTTACATTAATTTAATTATATCTCGGTATAATTCGCCTCGAAAATTGTTGTCTCGTCTTAGAGCGTTGCAACGACACTCGGTAACGAGGAAGAGCCATTGAGCTAAAGTAGGTTTGTTGCCTAATATACTCAAACATATTAAAGGACTCAAAATGAGAAAAGATATTCACCCAGACTACAAAGAATGTGAAGTTTCATGTGCATGTGGAAACACATTTGTGACTAAATCAAACAAAGAAAAAATGACAATCGATATTTGTAACGAATGTCACCCATTCTTTACAGGTTCAGAAAAAGTTGTTGATGCTGCTGGACGTATTGATAAATTTAAGAAAAAATACAACCTTTAATGGGTCTATTTTTCTTCTTGTTCCCACGTTTAACGTGGGAACAAATATAAAGAAATAATTATATGCTTACTTTTATACCTACTCCCATCGGAAACCCCCAAGATATTACTATTAGAGCGCTAAGAGCTTTTGAATCAGCAACATTATTTTTATGTGAAGATACACGTGAAACCAAACGACTATTACGTATTTTAGAAGAACGTTTTGAGTTTAACTACCCTGAGGTGGAGTTTTTGTCTTTTCATGAACATAATGGTGCAGTACGTTTAGAAGAAGTTTCAAAACGTTTGGCACAAGAAGAAGTTGTTTATGTAAGTGATGCGGGCATGCCTGTTATCTCTGATCCAGGACAAATTTTAGTTGACTATTGTCAAAAAAATAACTTAGCCTATGATGTTCTTCCTGGTGCATCAGCGGTTACAACGGCGTATGCTGCTTCTGGTTTTGAAGAGGGTGAATTTACCTTTTTTGCCTTTTTACCACATAAAGGGAGTGAGCGTTCGAGTGCCTTAATAGAAGCAATGAATGGCAGGCATAATGTAGTTTTTTATGAAGCACCACATCGTATAGAGAAATTAATCGAAGAGATTGTTACCATAGATGCTACTCGTGAAGTTTTCTTTGCCAAAGAGTTGAGTAAAAAATTTCAAACGTATTATAAGGGTTCTGCACAAGAAATTTATGATACTTTTCAAAGTGCTAATCTTAAGGGTGAATGGGTTGTTGTTATTCAAGGAAAAAAAGAAGAGACAAAAGCACTTTACGTTGAAGATATTTTAGCATTTGATTTGCCTCCCAAAGTAAAAGCCAAATTACTGGCAAAAATAACAGATAAAAACGTTAAAGAGTGGTATGGAGAGCTTATCTCTTAACACTTTCTTCTCTTTCCATTTTAGGATAATTCCTTACATATGAAACACAGCAAAATTTTGATAAAATCTTTTTATGATTATTTATGGGAAACAAGTCTGTTTACATGCTTTAGAAGAGCATGAAGCAGCTATTAAAACTGTCTACATTGTTAAAAAAGGAATTTTGCCTCAAAAACTTTTTGAAGCTTACAAACCACGCATCAAGTTTTTAGAAGACAAGTGGGCACAGAGTATGAGTAAAGGTGGAAATCATCAAGGTATTTTGATTGAGATGCAACCCTTTGTTCAGACTGATTTGACAGTACTCAAACAAGAACGTTTTGTAGTGGTGTTAGATACTTTGACGGATACAGGAAATATAGGTGCGATTGTACGTTCTGCCTATGCTTTAGGTGCCGATGGTATTATTGCTACCGGTGTTAAAACACTTAACTTTGCTTCAATGGTTCGTACCAGTTCAGGAGCATTACTGAACATGCCATTTGTTATTATCCCCAATATTTTAGATGTATTAAATGAACTTAAGCAGGTAGAGTTTAAAGTTTATGGCGCAGCGATGGATGGCGCGGATATAGATACATGTCAGTTTTCAACTAAAAAAGTTTTAGTCTTAGGGAGTGAAGGTGAAGGTATATCAAAACGTGCAAAATCCAAAATAGATGAGATGGTATCTATAGAGATGAAGCATCAGTTTGATTCCTTAAATGTAAGTGCTGCTGCAGCAATATTGATACATAGGATGGGAAATGAAACTAAGTGAACTAATTGATAGCGAGGGTGTAGAAAAGATTAATTTAAAGACGAATATTTCAATTCAAAATTTAAATTATTTAAAAAGTGAAGATTATGAGAGTTTAAACAGAGTAAGAGCATTAGGCTTTTTACTTATTCTTGAACGAGAATATAAAGACGTAGAAGTTCAAGAAATTCGAGAGAGAGTTAAACTGTACTATGATGAACATGAGAGTAATGAACCTGTGGTTGTAGTTAGACGACAGCATACTACTGATGGCAGTGGATTTTCATTTTTTAAATGGTTCATAATCTTAGGAATTTTAGGTGGGGGTTGGTACCTTTATACCCAAGGTAACCTTGATGGTTTGATTAAAAATATTCAAAGTAAGCAAGACTTTTTTGATGATAATAAAGCATTAGAAAGCAATGTTAGTGATGAAAATGCTAATCGAGTAATGGTGAGAAATGAAGCGAATGAATCTGTTAACATAGAGACACCTGAAGCACCATTGGTTACTAAGAGTATTGTGTTAAATCCAAATGAAACTACAGAGTTAAAAGAAGAAAAGTCTACAGAGCGTGTTGCGAGTAATGAAGTTGATACGAATACTATAGCACTTGTTAAGAAAAATTTAGATAAAAATGTTACAAATACAGCAAAAGTGCAAACTGTTTTGATAAAGGTTCCAGAAGCTTTAACAAAAGTAGAAGAAATTATTGTTGTAGATGACAATAAAACATCAGAAAATGAAAATACTGTTATCTCAACCATTACGATTAACCCAACACGTGGTATGTTATGGTTTGGTTTTATAAACATGGATACTAAAAAAAGACATGAGTTTATGAAAGATTCATCGGTGCCATTTGATATTAAAGATGGACGTTGGTTGTTAGTAACAGGACATGGTTTTGTAGACATTGTAAGTGAAGCAAAAAATATAGAAGTTGCAGATAGAAATAAGCATTACTTCTATATTGATTCAAGTGAAATTAGAGAGTTGTCTCAAAAAGAGTTTAGAGACATGAATGGAAGACGTGGTTGGTAAACAACACGCTTAAGAAGAAAATTATAAAATAGTAAGAGGATAAAGTTAATGTTTGATGAGATTCAATTTGAAAAAATAAATAGATTGCCAAAGTATATTTTTGCTGAGATAAATGACCTAAAAATGGAAGCAAGAAGAGCTGGAGCGGATATTATAGATTTTTCCATGGGGAACCCTGATGCCCGAACACCTCAACCTATTATCGATAAATTGTGTGAAACCGCACAGCGTGATAAGACACATGGGTACAGTGCAAGTAAGGGAATTTATAAACTGCGTCTTGCTATGACAAATTGGTATAAAAGAAAATACAATGTAGAGTTAGATCCTAACACAGAAGTGGTAGCAACCATGGGAAGTAAAGAGGGATATGTTCACTTGGTTCAAGCCATTTCGAACCCTGGTGATGTGGCAATTGTTCCTGATCCTACGTACCCAATTCACTCACAAGCGTTTATACTTGCAGGTGCCAATGTAGAGAAGATGGAACTAAAGTTTAATGAAGATACTTTTGAAGTAGATGAAGATCAATTTATTGCTGATGTAAAAGAGGCACTGGACAACTCTTTACCTCGTGCAAAATTTTTGATTTTAAATTTTCCACATAACCCGACAACCGCTACGGTAACACCAGACTTTTACAAAAGAATAGTAGCTTTAGCAAAAGAGGAACGTTTTTATATTATCTCTGATATTGCCTATGCAGATATTACTTTTGATGGTTATAAAACACCATCTATTTTAGAAGTTGAAGGTGCTAAAGATGTGGCAGTTGAAGCGTATACTCTTTCTAAGTCATACAACATGGCAGGTTGGCGTGTTGGTTTTGTTGTGGGTAATAAAAAGCTTATTGGTGCGTTACAAAGTATTAAATCATGGTTAGACTATGGTATGTTTACCCCCATTCAAGTAGCAGCGACAGTGGCACTTGATGAACATGGCTATGTACCTGATGAGCAGATTATTCCTCGTTATAAAAAACGTCGAGATGTTATGTTAGAGTCATTTACCAATGCTGGTTGGAAAATGGGTAAACCAAATGCTTCTATGTTTATTTGGGGTAAGATTCCTGAAAACTGTAGAGCAATGGGTTCATTAGAGTTTTCAAAACGACTTTTAGTCGAAGCAGGCGTGGCAGTAAGCCCCGGAATTGGTTTTGGTAAGTATGGTGACCAGTATGTACGTATTGCGCTTATCGAAAATGAAAACAGAATCCGTCAAGCAGCACGAAATATAAAGAAATTTTTAAAAACAGTTGATGCAGAAAATGCAAGTAAAGAAGGATAAACAATGGTAAAAATAGGAATACTTGGTGTAGGAACCGTGGGAGCAAGTGTTGCAAATATTTTAGAGACCAATGCAGATATTTTAGAAGCACGTTCTGGTAAAAAGATTGTTGTAAAGCATGGTGTTGTTAAAAATATGGGAAAAGAGAGAGACGTAAACATCACTCTTTCTGACAATCCTATGGATGTTATAAATGACCCTGAAATAGACATCGTAGTAGAGCTTATGGGTGGGATTGAAGAGCCTTACGATTTGGTAAAAAAAGCCTTAGAAAATGGGAAAGCGGTAGTTACTGCAAACAAAGCACTTTTGGCATATCATCGTTATGAACTGCAAGAGATTGCAGGTGATGTTCCGTTGATGTATGAAGCAAGTACAGCAGGTGGAATTCCGATTATTGGTGCGTTACGTAATGGTTTAACGGCGAATCATATTGAGTCTATTCAAGGAATCATGAATGGTACCACCAACTATATGTTAACCAAGATGATAAACGAAGGTGCTCAGTATGATGAGATTTTAAAAGAAGCACAAGATTTAGGTTATGCCGAAGCAGATCCTACTTTTGATGTGGGTGGTTTTGATGCTTCTCATAAACTTCTGATTCTTGCAAGTATTGCTTATGGCATAGATGCAAAACCTGAAGATATTTTGATAGAGGGTATTCAAAATATTACCCAAACCGATGTAGCATTTGCCAAAGAGTTTGATTATGAGATTAAATTGCTTGGAATTGCTAAAAAAACAGACAATGGTGTAGAGCTTAGAGTTCACCCAACGATGATTCCTGCAAGTTCAATGATCGCAAAAGTAGATGGTGTGATGAATGCTGTTTCTGTGGTTGGTGATCGTGTTGGTGAAACCATGTACTACGGTGCAGGTGCAGGTGGTGACGCAACGGCTTCGGCTGTTATCGCAGATATCGTAGATATTGTTCGTGGAAATCATGGTCCAATGTTGGGTTACAAAAAAGGCTTAGAAGCGTCTGCATTAGAACTTCTTCCCGAAGACGAGATAGTTACCCATTACTACTTAAGAATGGAAGTTTCAGACCAGTCAGGTGTGTTAGCCAAAATAACCAATGAGTTAGAAAAATTTGACATCTCTATAGAGTCGATGTTACAAAAACCTCATAAAAATGAAGACAGTGTAAAACTTCTGTTTACAACACACGAGTGTCAAGAAGCAAAAATCCAAGAGGCAATGTCAGTACTTAAAAAACTTGATTGTGTTCATGGTGAAATTGCTATGATGAGGATTGAGAAGTAAAACTTAATTGGAAATATGACAATTTGTCAAATTTCTTAACTATATTTATAAATGATGATACTATTCTAACATAAACCGTTAGAATAGGACTTATAATGACTGCACTTATCTTACTTACTTCATATGCAAAGATAACTCTTGACCCCAACTATGAATAATTAGAGAGGTTATAAGTAAAATACTTTATTTATATCATTAGAAAATAATATCTAAAATGATACATATTGTATGTTGTTGAAAGCCAGAAAAATGTATATCATATGGGATGATGAATAGACATTTAATTATAGAGTTTGGCTTAAGAATTAGAGAGTTGAGAGAAGCACAAGGTATTAGCCAGGATAAATTATCTTTCTCTACAGGTTTTCATAGAACATATATTGGAATGATTGAAAGAGGTGAACGAAATATTTCTCTTTCAAATATGGCTGTTTTTGCTAAAGTATTTGAATTAAATCTTTCGGAATTACTTGATTTTAAAAGCATCAATTCTTTTAATAAATACCAAACAAAAATTCAAGAATAATGTCAAAAAAACATTCCTTTACTTTGACATTGTCAAATAATATTACTGAAAAAGAAGGTATTATTTTTCTTTTAAATAATCATACAGGATTTTTTAAAATTGATTTAAAAACAAAAAAAGAATTACTGGACTTATTGAAAATAGAAAGAAGATACTTACAATCTTTTGATTTAATTTATATTCCTGATATGGTAGGAAAAACAATTCCTTCAGATTTTTTACACACTTATTTAGAAGATATAATATTTATAGAATTAAAAACTACAAAAAAATATTTACCAAATAATCCTAAAGGATTTT
>Ga0256826_1001568_pt1 | contig 14204 bp, 11 predicted proteins | sample CV79metaG_FD_185975 | JGI IMG/M metagenome (GOLD analysis project Ga0256826, IMG submission 185975) | Hydrothermal vent microbial communities from East Pacific Rise, Pacific Ocean - CV79 | ecosystem: Environmental > Aquatic > Marine > Hydrothermal vents | place: Pacific Ocean: East Pacific Rise...
TGTTTTCGATTCCAGCAGCTCCACACCATCTAGCAGCAGCAAATGGTAAATCCATAGATACTGTCATTACTTCTACACCGTCAAGAGACGCTGCTTCTGTATTAAATCTTCTTGTTTCTGCATCACAAACACCTGTGTCAAGTGAAGGAACAGCGATTACCAGTTGAACCTTACCTTCTCCACCAACTTGCTCATTTTGAAGCATTGGGTTACAGTTTACTACTGTTACTACTGGTGCTGTGTCACCTACGTTTAATTCTGTACCTGCTAGGTTACATACGATGTCATTTTTAAATGTTACTGTTGCCATTTTTATTCCTTGTTTCTTGATTTATATCAAGGATTATAGTTTAAATAGGATAAAATTACTCTTAATTAAAAATGTTTTTAGAAAAAAAGATTTTTTACGTTACAAAGAAGAATAATATATAAGAAAATGTGAATATAGGTATTAAAAAAGAATAGTTGGGAAATCTAGTATGATTTCCCAAAAGTTAATTAAACAAGGTTTTTTAAATCTTCTGGAGGAGTAGGAAGATCTTTAAAAATACTATAATATGCTTTGCTTTTTGAAAAAAGTACAGCCCATATGGTTAAACCTATAAGCATAAAGTATGTATAAATAGATTGATGTTTTACATACCATTGCTCTAAATTCCCTTTGTATGGAGCAATGACTTTATCATAAAAAGCAAGTCTATCAATTTTAGGATTATCTAAAATATTTTCTTCATCTCTAAATACAACTGAACCGATTCCTGATAAACCAGGTTTTACTTGTACAATAGCTTCTTGTGAAGCTTCTGGAAATGCCAAAAAACATCTTTCTGTTTGAGGTCGTGGACCTATAACACTCATATCTCCTAAAAAGATATTGAAAAGCTGTGGCAACTCATTAATTTTTGTTTTTCGTAAAAATGATCCAAAAGGTAAAACTCTTGGATCATTTTTTACGGTTACTGTTCCCGTTCCTGTTGATGGACTATCTTTTAACATAGTCGCAAATTTGAAAAGTCCAAACATCTCTCCATCTTTACCAACACGTTGTTGTACGTAAAAAATTTCACCTTCACCAGTAAACTTTAAAATAAGCATTACTGGAATTAAAAATGGTGAAAAGATTATAATTGCTAAAGCTGAAAAAATTATATCAAAAAATCTTTGCATGTTACATCCTATTATCTAAATATTTACCTGTTTCTTTATGTCCGAAATCAGGAATCATTTGAAAAAATAGTGTAACGATTTCTTCTTTAGACCATGCTTTATTTTGTTTCATGATGTTTATTTTTGATGTAAAATTATTTAGTTTTTCTTCGTCATAAACAGCATCATTTTTAATAACACCAAGGTTATGAAAACGATCCATGTCTAAAGTTTCATTTTCAGTAAAAAACTCTTCAAAATCTTTTTCTCCAGTGGTATCACTTTCAAAAAAGTAACAAGGCCATTTTCCTTCTTGTGGTAACGTTTTTGCTAAAGCACGAGCTTCATTTTCACTCTCACATAGGTATGGTTCATAACCAATCTCTTTAAGGTACTTAATCGCGATATCAGCAAAAGTAATAAGATGAAGCTTTTCGCTAAGTTTAGGAAAAAATATGTCTCTGTTCTCACCTAAAAGACATGACATTAAACAGAGTTCACCAGACTCTTTAGGTGTCACAAAATAACGTTTAATATCGGATGGTGCTGAGAGAGGTTGATTTTTTTGAATACGTTGGTTAAAGCCATGTAATAATGAACCATCTGAAAAGGCAACATTTGCAAAACGTGCAGTAGAGATAGGCATTTTAAGACTTTTCCTCATGAGGAACATTTCCATAATTCGTTTAGAAGCCCCCATCATATTAACTGGGTTGGCTGCTTTATCTGTTGAAACACAGAAGTATTTTTTAGTACCATTTTCAATAGATTGAGCAATTGTTTTATCTGTATTTTCAATGTTAACTTCAATCATTCTCATAAGAGTAAACGGATCTTTTTCACTACGAACATGTTTGAGTGCAGAAAGGTTGAGCACATAATCGTATTGTCCATCAGATTTAATAAATGCATCATATTGTATGCTTCCAATATCCAGAGCAAATGTTTTAAATTCACCATCAATATAGCCTAAAGAACTACGAATATCTCGTACCAATTCAACCATGTTGTTTTCTGAAATATCAACCACATGTAGTTTTTTAGGATTACGTTTAAAAATTTCTTTTGTAACCGCTTGCCCAATAGAACCGGCACCACCAATAACTAAAAAGTTAGAACGAGAGATAATAGATTTTAACTCTGCATCATGTTGTTTAATATCATCAGAAAAAAGTTCGCTATCTCTTCCGATTAAATGTAGCATATTCATTTTAGGCTCCTAGTGCTTTTTTTAGACTGTCACAAACCAAATGAACTTCTTCGATGCTCATGGTAGGATAGAGAGGAAGGGTAAGTTCCCGTGTTGCAATATCTTCTGCGATAGGTGAACTGTTTAGCCCAATATTTTTAAAGGCGGTAAAATCTTTAAAAGCAGGGTAGTGGATAGATGATTGAATACCATCTACTTTTAGTTTACCAATAAGGGATACTCTATCAATTGTTTCATCTAGTAAAATAGGGAAAATATGATAAACAGCTTCGACATTTTCAAGTTTTTTAAATGGAATGCTAAATCCTTTTATTCCCTCAAGTTCTTTGATATACCGTTCAACCAAGATACGTCTTTGAACATTAGCATGTTTTAGTTTTTCTAGTTGTACTAGACCTAAGGCAGAACGCATTTCATCGATACGATAGTTTAGTCCTGATTGTGCAATATCATAAGTTATGGCTCTTCCTTTATGTCGATCAAGGGTAAGTGCTGTCATTCCATGGCTTCGAAAATATTTTGCTTGTTGTGCAAGATGTTCATCATTGGTTGTTAGCATTCCACCTTCTCCTACGGAGAGATTTTTGTTGGTAAAGAATGAAAAACATCCATAGTCACCAAATGTTCCACACGCTTTGTTTTTATATTTTGCACCAGGTGCATGAGCACAATCTTCAATAAGTGCAATATTGTGATCTTTACAAAGCTTAATAATAGCATCCATTTCACAAGGGTACCCTGCAAAGTGTACTACTATGACAGCTTTTGTTTTTGATGTAATTTGTGCTTTAATCGTTTCTGCCGTGATGTTCCAATCTTCATAACTTTTACAATCTGCAAGAATAGGGGTGGCTCCTACCATTCTAACAACATTGATATCTGCTACAAAGGTAAGTGCTGGAATAATAACTTCATCACCCGCTTTTATATTGAGTGCTAGAAGTGACATATGTAAGGCAGCTGTTGCAGAAGAGACAGCGGTTGAATGCACATCTCCACCTAATAGTGTTGAGAAATTTTTTTCAAAAGTTTGGCTTTTTTCTCCCATAGTAATCCAGCCACTGTTAACAACATCATTAACTGCGTTGGTCTCTTTTTCATCATAATTTAATTTAAATAATTGTACTTTCCACATTTTATTATCCTATAGTTTTTTATATATTTCGTGATAAGCATTGACCACTTTATTGAGGTCAAACTCTTTTACTTTTTCTTGAGCATTATATTTGTACTTCTCTAATCTTTTATTATTTTCTGCAATGTATATCATTTTTTCAGAGAGATCATGCGGATCTTCAATCTCAATGAGGTTACCATTATAATTGTCTATCACAACATCTTTACAACCAGGCATGTTCGTTGCTAAGAGTCCTAACCCCATAGCAGAAGCTTCAAGAAGAACTCTTGGAACTCCTTCTCTATAGTAGGTAGGAAGAACAAAAACATCACAAAGTGCTAAAATATTTTTAACATCTTCTCGTCGTCCTAAGTAGTTTACATAGGCTTTATACGCTTCAATTTCATTTAAAGTAATAGACTCATCACTGTCAAGTTGTCCTACCAATAAGTAGTTGAATTTATGTCCTGCTTTATGGCAAAGTTTTGCCGCGTTAAGGTAATTCATTATACCTTTTTGTTTGACCATACGAGAGACCAAAATAAAAGTTTTTTCGTCACTTCTTAACTTTAATTCATTTTGTAAGTTTTTGAGCGCTTCTTCCTCAACGTTAGTCGTAAATTTTTCAAGATCAAGACCACTGCTTTTGATTACAGCTGCATTGGTTTGAGGAATAAGCTTATTCTCTTTATAATACATGGCATCATCATCATTTTGAAAAACAGTAAAATCAACACGTTTAGAGATACTTCTTTGTAACATATTATAAATCTTAGTAAGAAGTGAATTTTTAAAACTTTGTTCTGTAAAAATTCTTCCCATACCTGTAATGGTACGCATTACTTTGATATTTTTCAAACCAATAGCCGCAAAAGGAAGAAAAAGAGTTGGTTTAGTGTCAAATGCATGAACTATAGTACCATGCTCTTTAGCTTTTAAAATTTTACGCAGTTCAAAGATGGCTTTAATATCACCTACTAGAGAAAATTCACGGTTAAAGTGATAGTGCTCGTAAAGGATATTATTTTTTTCAAATTTATCTTTTTTTTCTGTACCTATAATTTGGATATTATAGTCAAGTTCCATAAATTTTTTAGAAATTTCTATACGGGCACTTACATCTTCACCACCTAGAAATATTAAATTTTTCATTACAATATACTCCAAATTTTTTCTTTAATATCTGCAATTTCTTCTTCATAAGGTTGGTCGGTATCTATTTTATAGTTGTATGTCGCTTTGTAGGTAAGGTTTTTGTTTTGTGCATGTCTAATACGTATAAACTCTTCACTCTCTTTACCCTCTTTGATACGCTTTTCATTTCTAATAACTGCAACTTCAGTAGGTACGGTTAAGTAAAATAGAATGTCAGGTTTTGGCATTTTGTCATAAAGTCTATTTTCATAGAGTGCTAATTTTTTTGCATACCCCTCATAGTGTTCAGGATTAAGTCGTTTAGAGTCCATTACACCATATTCTTCAGATTTATAACGGTCACAAAGTACCAGTTCTCCTGAAGATACTTTGTTCCAATATTTTTTTGCCAAGGCATAACGATCATGGGCTAAAACCACTTGACGTACTACATACAGAAGAGATTTCGCTCCATCTTCTTTTTGTATGCTAGATTTCAAGCTACTGTCATCAGATTTCTTTCGGGCTAATTTTATAGCAAGATTAATTGGAAAAGTTATTGCGGTTGAAGGTGGTTTTCCAAAGTGTATAAGGGAGGTTGTTAAGTTTTTTCCCAACCATTTTCTTAGCTCTGTTGTAATGGTAGTCTTTCCCGTAGCATCAAGTCCAGCAACAACAATAAAAAGTCCAGATGTGTGAAGTTTCTTTTTCTGCTTGTAGAAAATTTTATTGAGGAAACGATAAGAAAATTGATTAATATTATTAATATTTTCTTCTAAAAAACCTTGATACTTATAGTTAGAAAGTTTTGCTTTTAATCGCTTTCCTTGAATAAATTTTTCAAGAGATGTTCCATCTTGAATGATTTTGATATTATTATAAATATCTTCTTTTGAAAGATTATCAAAGTAGAGTGCTAAAAATGCTTCTAGTTTTGATTCTTCCATATCTTCTAACAGATATTCTATCTCTTTTAGTGTTCTCGAATGTTCTCTATTGACCAGAATAAATTCATTAACTTTGGAGTATTTTAACATAACTCTAAAGATAAACATTGGTAGTTCGATATGTTTTTGTGGCACAGGCATACCACTCTCATGGAGCATAAGATTTTCTAAAAAATATTCCTCAAAATTAAAACGTATAGACTTTGTCCAACTGGGACCGGTTTTAATTTGATAATAAATATGAAGGTGCAAAATATTTCCTGTTTCTTCATCATGCCCGTAAAAATGTTTTATACTAGAGAAAGAAATTTCTTTGTTTGAACCTTCTTTGAATCCCATATTTAAAATAGTTGCTTCAAATTTTGCGATATCTTCTTTTTTAACAAGGAGATCAAGGTCATCATATCCATCTAAGGCTTCATTTAGTAGTAGGTTACTTTTCCAGTGACAATAAAGTACATTGGCTGTTTTTAAATTGTCGATTAATGCTTGTGATAATTTATACATTTTTTTTCCATATTTTATTAAATTCTTGTTCTAAATCACCATGGTCTTCATTTGTTATATGAATAATATGGTTAAAATTTTCTTCTAGTTGTTTTATGTGCTCTTGACTATTCTTTATAAATTTTTCTACTTCAACGGTACTATTTAAACGTTTGTGTCCTCGATGAAAGAGACGTTTAAATAATGTGGGATAAGCTGCCGTAATAATTAGAATCTCATGGTTCAACTCAATGGTCCTCATAAGTTTATGGACAAGCATTACTACTGTTTCATCGTTATCATCTTGTGTAGTAATAAGATTTTGATAAATATGGCTGATTCCTTCATCGACAATGAGAATAAGTTTTAATTCTTCTAGACGATGTGTTATAAAATAGTTCTTTCCAAATTTTTTAATGACATTCCGAATAAAGTTTAGTTTATGAAAAAATGGCATTTTAAGTTTATGGGCTATCTGAATAGATAGCCACAACTGTGTAAGAGACTTTTTTTGTTGAAAAAAAAGTAATCCTAATTTGAAATCGTTAAGTTTATACTTTTTTAAAAGTGTGGTATCAAGTATAATATTGTTCTTTTTGTTAAGTTGTTCAAGCACATAACTTTTTCCAACACCAGCGATACCTGTAATTTCAATAACTCTCATATGAATAGACAACTATTATTTGTTGTGAAAATCTTTAAACCATTTAACAAATGATTCTACACCTTCGTTCAATGGCGTATATGGCTTATAGTCAAAATCATTAATTAATCCAGAAGTATCTGCATAAGTAGATTCAACATCACCTGCTTGAATCTCCATAAAGTTTTTTTCTGCAACTTTACCAATAGCTGTTTCAATTTCTGAAATAAATTCCATAAGATTTACCGGAGCATTATTCCCAATGTTGTAAATTTTATAAGGGGCAGAAGAACTATCTGTCTTTGGTTCATTGGCATTCCACTCAGGATTACTTTGAGCAGGATTATCTATAACTTTAATAATTCCATCCACAATATCTTCAACATAAGTAAAGTCACGACTCATATTTCCATGGTTAAATACTTTTATGGCACGATCATTTAAGATGGCATCGGTAAATAACATTGGCGCCATATCTGGTCTTCCCCATGGTCCATAAACTGTAAAAAATCGTAAACCAGTGGTCTGAATACCATAAAGGTGACTATAGGTATGGGCCATCATTTCATTTGATTTTTTTGTTGCAGCATATAGACTTACTGGGTGATCAGTATGGTCTGTTGTCTTAAATGGTTGGGATTTATTAAGTCCATATACACTTGAACTACTTGCATAGGCTAAGTTTTTAACATTATTGTGTCTACACGCTTCTAAAATATTTGTAAATCCTACAACATTTGAGTCAATATAAGCATGTGGATTTTCTATGGAATAACGTACCCCAGCTTGTGCTGCTAAGTTACAAACGGCATCAAATTTCTCTGTTTCAAAAAGATGATTAATGGTTGCTCTATCTGCCAAGTCTGCTTTTATAAACGTATGTTTACTATTTGATGATGGGGTAATTTTATTTTCATGAATATCTTCTCTTTTAACCCCAAGTTCTTGAAGACGTGCATATTTTAAATTAACATCATAATAATCATTTATATTGTCAAGTCCTACAACTTCATCTCCACGTTCAAGTAATTTTTTTGCTAAATGAAAACCAATAAATCCTGCTGTTCCTGTTACAAGTATTTTCATTAGTTATCTCCAAATAAGTCACGGGTATAAACTTTTGCTTCTACATCACGAATATCATCCGATAATCTATTTGCAACAATGACATCTGATATCTTTTTAAACTCTTCAAGATCTTTAATGACTTTGGAGTGAAAAAAGTTATCGTCTTCAATAACTGGTTCGTAAACAACAACTTCTACGCCTTTTGCTTTAATACGTTTCATAATACCTTGTATAGAAGACGCTCTAAAGTTATCTGACCCACTTTTCATAATAAGTCTATATATACCTACAATCTTAGGCTTACGTGCAAGAATTGAGTCTGCAATAAAATCTTTTCTTGTTCGGTTTGCATCAACAATTGCAGAAATGATATTATTTGGAACATCTTGATAGTTCGCACGTAATTGTTTGGTATCTTTAGGAAGACAGTATCCACCATATCCAAATGAAGGATTATTGTAATGAGAACCAATACGAGGGTCGAGACAAACACCTTGAATAATTTGACCAGAGTTAAGTCCTTGTGCTTCTGCGTAAGAATCAAGTTCATTAAAATAAGCAACACGCATTGCAAGATAAGTATTAGAAAAAAGTTTAATAGCCTCGGCTTCTGTGGAGTCAGTAAAAAGTATCTCGATATCACTTTTTATTGCTGAACCAGAGAGTAGGTTTGCAAATGTTTTTGCACGTTCTGATTGTTCTCCTACAATGATTCTTGATGGATATAAGTTATCATGAAGTGCTTTACCTTCTCTTAAAAATTCTGGAGAAAAGAGAATATTATTTGTTTGATATTTTTCTTGTACACTTTTTGTAAATCCTACTGGTACAGTAGATTTTATAATCATTACTGCTTCAGGGTTAATGCTAATAACATCTTTGATAACAGCTTCAACAGAGTTTGTATTAAAATAGTTTGTTTCAGGGTCATAATCTGTAGGTGTTGCGATAATAACAAATGAAGCATTTCTATAAGCTTCTTCTTTATCTAAGGTTGCAGTAAAATTTAATGTTTTTGTTGCTAGATATTCTTCTAACTCTTTATCTTCAATCGGAGATTTTTTATTGTTTAACATTTCAATTTTTTCAGGAATGATATCTAGGGCAACAACTTCATTGTTCTGTGCAAGTAAAACTCCGTTGGAGAGTCCTACATACCCTGTTCCTGCTATAGCAATTTTCATTTAAGGTTCCTCATTTTATAAATTTATTCTTTATTTTATTATTTAATTCTTCAATTCTATTTAATTTTGTTTGTTGCTTTTGGTACTTACATACCTTTTTTTCCTAATACAACTAAAATAGTTTTTATCATTACGCGCATCTCTTGAAATAGAGACCAATTATTAATATATTTCATATCATATTTTAATTTTTCTTTTGCATCTTGAACATTTCTACCATAAGGGTAGCAAACTTGAGCTAATCCAGTAATTCCAGGACGGATTAAATGTCTATCATGATAGTTTGGTATAAGTTTTTCATAGTCCTTAACTAAAATATCCCATTCTGCTCTAGGTCCTATGAGATGCATTTCTCCTTTAAGGATATTAAACAGTTGAGGAAGTTCATCTATACGCATCTTTCTCATGGTATTACCAAAAGGGAAAATACGAGAATCATTCTCTTGTGTATATCGATTAAATTTTCCATTGATATGCATACTTCTAAATTTATAACAAGTAAATATTTCTCCATTTAGTCCAATTCGAGATTGGGTAAAAAAGATAGGTCCTGGAGACTCTTTTTTGATTCTATACGCTGTATACAACGTTATAGGAAGGGTAGCGGTGAAAAGAGCGGTTGTCATGATAACATCGATAACTCTTTTTTGAAAGTATTGAAAAGGGCTATAACCTCTAAGTGGTTTCCCTGGTATTTTCTTTTTATTCTGTTTTATTGAATGTGAATGTTGGTTATTAATAGCAAGATTCATGTTGTTCTCCTCTTTATCAAATGAATTATAGCAAATTATGGTTTAATATATAATAATTTTGAACATATAATAATAATTAATAATATTTTGCTATATATTATTGCGAATGGTATTTTTTTTAAAAATATTTTTATATTCTCTATTTTGGATGATTTTTTCCATGTTGTCAATATCTCTCATTCTATGAACATCACTTCCTACAAAATCAATCAATCCCAATTTGATTAATTTATACGCCATTTTATAGATTTTAGAACTACTATTATGTAGTGATTTAATATTAACTTGAAAAAGAACACCTAAAGCTTTCAGAGTTTTGTAGTGTTCAATATTACCGTGAAGATACAAATAACGCTCTGGATGGGCAAGTACAGGGATATACCCTTGACTTAGCATTTCAAAAATAGCTTGTTCCAGAATGATAGGTCGTGTTGTATAAGAAGTTTCAAAAAGAAGGTAATTTTTTCTAAATGGAAGAACTTCACGTTTCTCTAAAAGTTCAAGAAATGCTAAATCTATAAAATGCTCTGCACCGGCTTCAATAGATATATCAATTTCTGATTCTAAAACTGCATCTTGAACTTTTGAAAGTTGTTTTAAAATAATTTCTTTAGTATTAGGATAACTATCAGACATAATATGAGGGGTAGTAATAAGTTTAGTGTAGCCCAACATTTTAAATCGTTTAATAATAGCAATAGATTCCTCAATACTTTTTACCCCATCATCTATTCCTGGTAGAATATGTGAATGGATATCAACAGTTATGGGGTTGTTAAATTTGAAGAGTGAAAATAGACTCATGATAATTTCTCCCTTTAATGGTTATTACACGCATTAACCAGCTCCTATGTAGGTGATGTAAAATTTATTTAATATTAAAGTTAATATTTAATTTGATATTTTTTAATATTTAAAAAACATTATAGCATAGAAAAAAATTATAATAATTAAAAAATCTTTTTTATTATTGTAAAAAATTTAATTTAGTGTTTTATCTTTTTATATATATTTATAAAACTAATTTTGCTTCTGATTAAGCCCATTTAATATATTTGGTGATAAAATGTTATTATTGATTTTATAGTCAATAAATTTAATTATAAAATAAAATCTTAATTTAAAAATATTAAGGGTGTAAATGTCAAATTTCATTCAAACGCTTCTTCATAAACTTGAAGAAAACAATATCAATTATTTACATTGGAAAAGTAATACAAACATTGAAAAAGCTTTAGTAGGAGATGATGATCTCGATATTTTAGTTGATCCTAGTCAAAAAGAAGAGATTTATCACCTTTTTAAAGAATTTAAAGTTCTTAGAGCGTATTCAGAGAAAGATAGCTGGCAACATGAGATATTTCATTACTTTGGTCTTGATATAGAAGCTCAAAAAATGGTTCATATTCATCTTCATTTCTTATTAGAAGTAGGCTATGATTTTGATAAAAGTGTTAATCTTCCTATTGTAGAAAAGTATATGTCCGATCGAGTATATTATAATAATAAAATATACATAGCGAGTGTAGAAAGTGAATATATTTTACTTATTATCCGGTTGATTCTAAAAAATGGGCTTTTGCCATTTTTAATGTTGCTTCCCAAGGGACAGTTATCCATGTATAAAAGTCAAAGTGGCAAAGGTATAGTTCGAGGTGGAGCATATAGAGAGTATTTAGATTTACGAGACCGAAGCGATAAAAATCAACTAGAAATAGTATTGGATGAAGTCTTTCCTTTTATGGAGAAGGCACTCTTTTATGCTTGTGAAGATACAATTGAAAAAAATAATTCTTTAAAAGAGTATTTTATAAAAAGTAAAGAGTTGAAAATTTTATTGAGACCATATAGTTATCACTCGAATATTACAAGCTTTTTTAAATCATTTTATCGTATTAATCATGTACGTTTGGGAAAAGTCCTTCGCAATAGAGTCAAATCTAAAAAAATACCAGCTAATGGTGGTAAAATGTTTGCTTTTGTAGGTGGTGATGGAGCAGGTAAAAGTTCAAATATAGAAAAACTTTCATCGGTTTTAAGTCATCATTATTATGTTAGAACCATTCATATTGGACGACCTAATCAAAAGGGTAAAGAAAAAAATTATTTCATGGGTAGACAGATTCGAAATAGTGGGAAACTTTTAATTAAATTTGGTATTACTGATTTAGGAAAAGCAATTAACTATCTAGGTTTAGCGGTTGAAAGAAAACAAGCATTTTCAAAGGCAGAAAAAATAAAAGCTCAGGGTGGAATTGTGATACTCGATCGTATACCTTTAGAGGGTATCAGTAAAATGGATGGACCAAGTATTGAACGTGAATTAGGTGAAAAGTTTCCTTATCTGGCTAAGATTGAAAAAAATCTTCATCGAACGCTTAAAGGGGTGGATAGGTTAATTGTCTTAAAACTTAATCCTCAAATAGCACTTCAGCGTCGTCCTGAGGATAATCCAGATGATTTACTTATTCGTTCTGGACAAATTTGGGAACATGATTTTTCTGATAGAAGCAATGCGGTAGAAATTGACACCAATAATAGTTTTAAATATGTTGAAGATATCGTTTTATCTACAGTTTGGGAGTCTTTAAATGAAAAACCTCAAATTACAGAATTGGTAGGTGTAGCCGCTAGCGGTAAAACCACAACTAAAAGATTATTACAAACCATGTATCCTAAAGCACAGTTTTTGTTAAATGCTGAAGGTCGAGGATTCTTTTTACTTAAAAATTTATATAAGTATATGAATATTTATTTAAAGAGTAATGAAGTTCCAAAGGAACTGGTTAAAGCATCGATGAAAATGGATATATTCTTAAATAATTTAAAAAATGGATTTTATTCAAAAGAGAAAAAGTTTATTTTAGATCAAGGTGCTATTTATTACACCATGATGCTAATGGTAGAAATTCCTGAGTATGAGCAATTATTCTTAGATGAACTTTCAGAATTACTTCCTTATTATGATAAAGTGATTTTTTTAGATGCGCCACTTGAAGTACTTTATAGAAGAATTAATGAACGAGAGCAGAAGCATCGAATGAAAAATGCAGAAGAATCAGTTCAACGAGAATTTTTAGAACAACATTATATGGCATATCATAAAATTATTGAATGTTGTAAAAAAAATGGGGTTATCGTAGAGAAAATTAATACGGATGAAAACTCTATAGAGAGGGTAGAGGAAAAAGTTAATGGAATCATGCGAGAAGAGTAGTCGTAATGCTTTGGTAAAAAGAGGTGGACTGAATGCAAAGTCAGGATTGATTCTTTTTCTAATTAATACGATTACTGCATTTATTTTAAATCCTATCTTGGTTACTTTTTTTGGTGCGTATTACTTTGGTATATGGAAATCAATTGATAAGTATTTGGGGTTTGCCGCAATTGCAGATGGAAAAGGTGCTCAAGCATTAAAATGGACTATTGCAAATTTTGAAAGTTGCGATGATAAAAATAAAAAACAGAGATATGTTGGTTCTGCGGTTATTGTTTGGTTTATTTTTTTACCTATTTTGGTGACAATTATTACACTACTTGCGTATAACTCATCAACACTTATTGCAAATGTTGCGGAGGCCGATAGAACCTTAGTATTAACTATCATCGCACTATTGGGAATCAATTTGGTGATTACGCCATTATTAAATATTTCAGAATCAGTTTTGGTGGGGACTAACAGAGGTTACTTAGTGAACTATATTCGGATGATTTGGCTTATTATGGCGTTTATTATTACTTATATGGTTGTTTATTGGGAGTTTGGTCTAAAAGAGTTATCCCTTAGTATTGTTGCCGTTACACTTCTGAGAGGATTAAGTTATTATGTTATAGTGAAGAAAGAAGTTTCTTGGTTTGGGGTATTAAAGCCTAAAAAAGAGGAGTTGAAATCTTTTTTTAAATTTTCGTCATGGAAATTAGTTTGGTCATTTGTTGCTCGATTTCTATTGGGTAGTGAAGTGATTTTTTTAAGTATATTAACAACTCCTGCCTCTGTGTCCCAATATATTTTTACCGCCTATTTGGTTATTACAGGTATTTCTGTTGCTGCTATTGTTACATCATCTTTTAATCCGGGAATTGGTCGCCTTTATGGTAATAAAGAGTATGCTTCATGTCGACATATAATTGGTAATTTACGAGAATTTATTTTAGCTTTTTCTATATTTATTGGAACGGTAGTTCTTTTATTAAATCAAAGTTTTGTAAGTTTATGGGCAGGAGAAAATCTTTTTTTAGGTTCATTTAATACCCTTTTAATTGTTGTAATCATGATTGAATTATTACTTATCCGAAATGAAGCATTTTTAATTGATTTGAGTTTAAATATTAAATCAAAAGTTTTACTGGGTGTTAGTTCGATAGGACTAAGTACCTTACTTGCTTTCGCGGGGTATTACTATATTGATGCTTCTATCACAAGTATTTTTATAGGTATTTTTATAGGTCGGTTAATGCTACTTGTTATTTTTCCGGTGATGGTAAATAGAATGATGAAAAATGAAGAAAAATTTACT
>Ga0256826_1001569_pt1 | contig 14204 bp, 9 predicted proteins | sample CV79metaG_FD_185975 | JGI IMG/M metagenome (GOLD analysis project Ga0256826, IMG submission 185975) | Hydrothermal vent microbial communities from East Pacific Rise, Pacific Ocean - CV79 | ecosystem: Environmental > Aquatic > Marine > Hydrothermal vents | place: Pacific Ocean: East Pacific Rise...
AGAGTGCCACAGCATAACCAAAATTGTCTCCATAATCCGAGTCACTTCCAACAAAGTTATCATCCTCATTAAAAGAATTACTGATGTCAAATATATAGGCACGTCCTTCACTCTCTTCTGCACCATCATAACCCGATGCGCCTACTGCTATTTGGTTATTATTAATATCAACTGCGTTTCCAAAATGAGCTGCATTTTGAGCGTTGCTAGCTGTTAACTTTATTCCTGCACTCCAATTACCCGAATAATTATTATAATAATAAATGGCACCTTGTTGAACGTCAGCTCCTGCGCCCAGTTTAGAATTAGGAGCACCTACAACTAATTGACCGTTATAAAGAGATACTGAAGTTGCAAATTCACTACGGATTTCAGGTGTTGGTGAGGTAATACCTGTTTCGTTCCAGTTGGCACCGTCCCATTGGTAAATATATACTTTCCCGGTATATGTGTTCCAACCACCTGTTTCAACGCCCCATCGAGACGCACCCACAGCTATCATATCTTCATAAATATCAACAGAATACCCAAAGCGATCTCCATATAAATCGTTAAGTCCTTCGTCAACTGTTCCAAAAGCATCACTAGCTCGTAGTTCGGTATCATATTCCCAAGAATTTCCTACTCTGTGATAAATAGCAACACTACCAACAGCAGCAGCATCTTCTCCACCTGAGGAAGATGTTGGATGGCGATCCAAATCATCACCAATTACAGCCCAGTTCTCAGATATACTAACAGATCTTCCGGCATTATTAAATACATCTATAGGTATGGCAGGTTTTAATTCGGCTACTTTTTCCCATAATTCGTTCGCAGGATTAAGTTGATAAATAAACCCCATACCATCAGGACCAATATTTGTATGCCTGTCAGAATCAAAATCAGGAGCTCCTACTATAATTAAATCATTATAAATATCTACGGAGTGTCCGTAGTGCATACTTACAGGAGTATTAGGAAATCCTTCGGCATAAGTATAAAAGGTTTCTTGTATATTTTGTTTATGCTCCCAATTACCAGCAGGATTCCTTTTGTAAATGGATACCATACCTAATTCAGGGTAGATAATCCCGCCTAATGTAACAGAAGCCATTCTATTTCCTACAACTGCCCAATCACCATAAATGGCAACATCGCTGCCAAAGAGCTCGTCACCAAGAACAATCTGCTCTCCCGAAATGGCAAATACCGATGAACTAAGGATGATGCTCATTAATAAAGTGTAAATAATTTTTTTCATGCTATTAGTTTTAATTGTTTTGTTATTTTTCATTATTTTATGTCTATAAGTATATATTTCTCTTCCAAAACTTCCCATCCTCTTCAACAATTAGAGTATATTCTCCTGTTGGTAGTTTTGTTTCAAGGCTCATATAATTTGTGTTTCTTATTTTTTTTAAAATAATACTATTTCCTTCAGGGTTTCTGATACTAACAAGTGCGTTTTTAAAAATCTCAGAGGATTGTAAAAAAATATATTTATCAGTGGTATGTGCCATTATTTGTTGCATAGTTTTTTGTGTTGATGTGGCAAATGTATCTGACTAAGAATGTCTATCAAAAAAATATGGGTAGATGAAAGGTAGATAGACCTGTTTCCTCAGGTAGAAAATAGGTAGAAAATAGGATGCTCTGTGTTTTGCAAGTATCAGATATGTAATGTATTATGGTTTTGTATAGTATTATTTATTTCGGTAAGTTTCAATTTGGTTAATTAAAGCAGAATATACCTATATTTGAGCTGAAATTTTAAATTGTATAATTAATAATTGTGATTGTGAAAGTGTATATTTTAAATTCCATTCTGTTATTTATGGTTTTATTTATACTAAACTTGTTAAAGCTAAGCTTAAAAACAGTGATGAATCTCCTGTCATCATTAGCCTTTATATAATTATCTTCTGACAGTTCTTTTGCTATCAGAAAATTCTATAAAGTTGCTAATAACAATGCTTTCCTCTCATAAATCTGATCCTAAATTATACAAATTCAAAGCCTTGAATGCAGGATGAAAGGATAATAAACTTGATTAAAACAGTTTCTTTATGAGGAAGAATAGAAAATTAATTCCAATGGCAAAGGCTTACCTTATCGTAGTTATGTTGAGTATCATGTCTGTTTCTGTTAGCGCAATAGATACTGATAGTTTAAAGCAAAAGATTCAAACAGCAGAAGGCTTAAATAAAACGGAATTACAATTGCTCTTAAGCGAAAACTTATTGGATTTGGATGTAAATCAGTCTCTTGCTTATTCCAGACTTGTGTTTAAGTCTTGTGAGGATAAACAATGCCAAATAAATGCTCTTGGATTGATGATGGATGCCTTTAGAAAATTAAAACGATATGACTCAGTAGATGCTCATGTTGAAAAGGCATTGGAATTGAGCTATACGTTAAATAATGATGAACTCATTACAAAGTATTTACCTTTGAGAGGTTGGAAATACTTTTATGCTGGTGACTATAAAAAAGCAGCTAATGATTTTAAAGCCACCCATAGAATGTTTAATAAATTGCTTGATTCTGAGCATCCTACTTTTGTTATAGATTCTAATAGGTTCGCAATAATCACCAATAATTTAGGAGCAGTTTATACAAAAATGGGGAAGTACGACTCGGCTATTTATTATTTTTATCTCTCTTTGGAATATAAGAAAAAATATCAAGCTCCACCTTTTGCCATTATCAATTCAATGGTAAATTTAAGTGGTTTAAATCTTCATAAACAGGATTATTTGGCTGCTAAAACCTATGCAATACAAGCAATGGATATAGCGGAGGATATTAAGGACTCGATTAACATGGCTCGTTGTTTGATAAACCTTGGTATTTGTGAAAAAAATATTGGTGATTCGGTGCAGGCCTTATACTACTACCATAGAGCATTGGATATTGGGAAAGCGAAAAAACGCAGGAAGACTATTTCATCTGCTCTCACTAATTTAGGACTCATTTATTTACAAAATAAAGAATGGGCAAAAGCTGGAAGATACCTAAGAGAATCTTTGGAGTTTAATAAAGATTCACACAATAAATCCAGTTATTGTAATATTCTGTCCAATATGGCAAACTATTATACTGAAGTGTGCAAATATGACAGTGCAATTTATTATGCTCAAAAAAGCTTGGTTTTGTCCAAAGAAATTGGCGATGTTCAAATTACTGAAAATAACTATAGGTTATTAGCAATTTCTTATGCCGAAATAAAGAATTATAAGCAAGCCTATAACTATAGTATACTCCATAAACAGCTGCATGATAGTTCATTCAATATTGAGAGTAGTGCTCGCTTTGATGAGCTACAAACCAAATACAAATCAGTGGAATCTGACAAGCAAATTTTTGAGTTGAATTATAACGTAGAGGTTCAAAAACGACAAAAAATGCAACTTCGTTGGGTGATAGGTGGTATTTTATTCTTATTTGTTTTTGCATTAATTATGTTTGTATTCAAAAGGAAAAAAGACAAGCAAATTCACCAAAAAGAGCAATTGGTATTAACAAGAGAAAAGGAGCTTACACATGCGGAGTTAGAAAAAAGTTATTTAAAAGAACAAGAGCTTAAAAATGAAATTCAATACAAAAGTAAACAACTCACTACTCATGCCCTCAATATGATGCAGAAGAATACTTTGATGCAAGAAATACAAGATGAATTGGTGGTTTTAAGTAAACACGCTTCTGAGGAAAACAAAGGAGCGTTCAATAGATTAAAAATGCTTATTAAAAAGAATCTTCGTTCGGAAAACGACTGGGATTTGTTTAAGCTCTACTTTGAAGATGTTAATAAAGAATTTTATAAGGACTTGGCTCGTATTAATTCTGATTTAACCTCCAATGATTTAAAATTAAGTGCACTCCTCAAACTAAATATGAATATCAAAGAATGTGCTTCGGTAATGAATATTGAACCAGCCAGTGTAAAAACAGCTCGTTATAAGCTTCGTAAAAAACTAGGATTAAAACCAGATGACGATTTGGTGGAGGTTATCAGAAATATTGGATAGAAAGACTGTAATCAAATTTGTAACAGTATACTACCTACATTTTTATAAACTGATGAATTTGATGCTGACCATTTGGGCTCTCAAATTTAATAATGTAAACACCATTTTGATACTTCGAGACATCTAATTTTTCATCATTTTCTATAAATGAAGAAATAAGAACCTGTCCTTTAGAATTGATGACTTGAAAAGCTACTCTTTCATTTATTGCCGATTTTATCTTGATGAAATCATGGCTAGGATTTGGGAATATGGTAATAAAATCTGATAAATCCTTCATTTCATGAGTGGATAATATGGTATTTCCGGGAGGAAGAATAATAAAGTCTAACCAGACTGCATCTAAGCCACTTTGACCTTCTTCATCTTTAGCATATTCCCATTTAAAAGTATGTATTCCCTCTGATACAGGAAAAGTAAACTGTTCAAAAAGGACTAAACCTGACCATGATGCCTGCAATTCATCATCAATGAAGAATTTTAAAAAATCGTGATTTTCCTGTGTGGAAACTTGAGTATAAAAAGAAATCTCATGATTGGCAATAACATTATATTCAAGACTTAAGCTTGCTGACTGAGAGTCACTTAAAGATGGCGTTTTTGCTGAATAATCACCTTCTTCCACATAATCATCTGCTATTAACCAATTTGCATCTCCTCCTAAGTTCCAATTAAATTTTGAAAAGTTTTCAAGCTCCCAATCCTCTACAACTAATCCTATATTAAAGAACATTTCTCTGTCAATACTGAATGGTGAAGCGCTAATATGATGAATAATACTAGCAACCGAAGAGGGAGGAGTATTCTCTAAAGTACTTATTTCAAATTCTGATATGAGTGTTTCTCCACAAGCAATATGATTAAAGTTTTGCTCATTTGCATTGATAGTGATATAAGATGAATTGGCTGTAAGTGTACTTGTTCCTGAAGGAAAATCAACATGTCCTGTATTGCTGATTTCAAATTGAGCAATTGCTGTTTCTCCAGGGTCCAGATAACCGTTTCCATCGCCTTCAGTCTCTTCAAAGTTAAGGAGTGTATATTCTAGTGTAGGGGCATAGGCTATTAAGTTAATCTCGCTTTCCCAAGTATCGGTACCGTTAGTAGCCGTAAAAATAAAGTGAATCATGTGTTCATCCGGAATATTTACCGGAACATTAAACGCAAAAGCTTGTTCTACTGTAATTTCTTGACCTGCTACAAGATCGCCAATGTTTTCGGTAGCGTCTGTTAATTGAATAAATTCATCTTCTGTACTCAACGAAATCACAACGTCTTCGGCTAATTCAACACCAATATTTTTCATGGTAAAATCCAAAGTTATATCTTCATCATATTCTATTATTCCATTATTATTGGCTTCATTATCATTTATTTCATGGTTTAATGCGATTACATACGGACCCTCGGCAGGTACTACCAAAATATTGCCTTCATAACGAAAATAGTTTTGTTTAGTAATCACTATTTTAATTATCGTTTGTGGCTCTTGAAATGGGAAACTCAAAGTTATGAGTCCATTTTCATCACATATACCACTGCTTAATAATTCTCCTTCAACTGATAAACCAACCAATGAATGAGGAGCTGCTTCAACATCAATGCTGGTTAAATCACTAGTTATTCCTACTTCATAAGCTACCGGATTTTCAATAGGAACTTCGGTATAAACAATACCAAAAGCATCACCTTGATGATGAAAAAGCTGATAAGTAAGGGGTTTCATGCTTCCACCAGCCCAGTTTGTTGTTGAGAGAAAATATTTACCTGATGCGGCTCCAAACGCAGGTCTAAAATCTCTTTCTGGAATAAGATTGCCACCATAATCAGGCATAAAGTTAGGCCACATATTGTCATACATTCCCCATACAAATGCATCGTTTACAAAAGAATACGAAACTTGTGTGGGAGCAGTAACACTGAGAGCTCCTCCATTAGCATGGCGATGGAATTTTTCAGCAAAGCAATTACTACCTTCATCAAATTGTCCGGTTTGGCAGTTGATAGAAAATACATGCGTTAGCATATTTGCATTATTCAGACTATTAATATTATTAGTATGAAAACCTGGTTCTCCCCAGCCGCCGTAATTTCCATGGTCTCTGTGTTGCAAAATAAAAGCGCCTGCATTAATTGCATTTACAACATCATCTGCGGTACCTCCGGACCAATTATCCAATTCCGATGGTGATGCAGGAATATACCCTTGTCCATTGGGCCCAAAATAATTAGTCACAGAATAGGTGTTACTAGCTGTAGACCAAGGGTCTGAGTTTGGATTCCCTTCGTAAATAGCATTGATCCTGTTTGGAGATTTACCTAAAACATGGGTCATATATCCTCCAATTGTTTCGGTACATATTTGAAACCATCTTTCTGTTTGCCATCCCAAAGCAGTTATGGGCTCATTATAAAAAGATGCTAGGGTAGGAGGGTTTCTTTCGTAATTGATAAATTTATGAACCATAATGTCAAGTTCTTCATTATTTCGAGCGGTCATGCGAGCAAATACAAAGTCGGGTAATACATTGCCTGTAACATCTGCATAATCATTATCAGTGATATAAGTCCCTTCGTAAGGATGTGGTCGTGATTTTGATGTAATTGTTATATCGTCATTGCCATAATCAGCCATGAGTAAAACGGCAGAAGGAACAGGATTCCAGTTAGCATAAACATTTTCAAAATAATTATCAATGATAGAAACGTCATTTCCACCAATATCATCAATAGTTACAATTTTTGTATCTATACCTTGCTCGTTTCTAAAACGACGAATAGTATCTGCCCAAGCTAAAAAATCAGGATGATTAGGAATAACTATTAAATACTCGCAACCTATTTCTTTACTACTTTTATTTCTTTGGCTGTAATCAATTTTAGGAATATCACTTTCGTTAAAAACTATATCGGATAATATTTGGTCCCAAAAAGGACTTCTGAATCGGTCTTCACCATAAATACCAGTAGAATTATTTATTTGAAGTTCAATTTCTATATTCTTGTATACTATCAAGGTTTTAGTAATCGGATTATACTGAAAAGGGAAAATGCCAATTTGTGCAATATTCATCCCTCTTATTTCAGTAGTTTTTATGCCTGTAATACTTTGTGGATAAGCTTTATTTATCAAATACTCCTCACCTTTAGTAGCAGGGATTTCTGCTTGTGTATCAAAAGGGATTTTAGCTGACGGGGCAATCTTTATATCATTATAAACTTCTTTTTCTGAGGAAAGAATCTTTATATTTACATTGGCTCCATTAGGGATTAAAATATCCTTGATAATTGATGGTAAATTGGGAGCTCCTGCTTTACCGGGAACCATATTGAGTCCATAGTTTATATTTTGCATGGTTTCTCCTTGTACTTCAACTGGCGATAAATTAAATTGATCAATTGAAATAGAAAGTCTTATGGCATTTTGCTTAGAAGAAACAATTTTAATAGCCACTTTCCCTTCGTTATCTGCGTAAGAAATATGTTGAGCTGAAAGGGAAATTACAAGTAAACTAAAAGAAAATGCTAATAATAGTTTCAAGGATGTGCAGTTCATATCATGATTTTTTGTGTGTGGTTGCAAACATAATAAAAATAGCCAAGTTATTTGTCATCATAAACTTGGCTATTTTTTTTGAAAGACAACTCTTTTTAATAATTGTCTTCTTTTACTTGCATATAGGATTTAGGGTGCAAACAAGCGGGACAAGTTTCCAATGCTTTTACAGATTCGTAAATATAACCGCAGTTCAAACACTTCCACCAAACTTTCCCATCTTTCATAAATACTTGATCTTCTGAAATATTCTGCAATAATTTTAAAAATCTATTTTCATGGGCAGCTTCAACAATGGCTATCATTTTAAAAGCAAGAGCAATTTCATTGAAACCTTCTTCTTTGGCAATTTTTGCAAATTCAGGGTATAACTCTGTCCATTCTTCATTTTCACCTTCGGCAGAAGCTTTTAGGTTTTCTACTGTTGTTCCTATTTTCCCTGCCGGGAAAGTGGCTGTGATTTCACACATACTGCCTTCAAGGAATTTAAAGAAGCGTTTGCCATGTTCTTTTTCCTGATTGGCAGTTTCCTGAAAAATATTTCCTATTTGCTGGTATCCTTCTTTGCGTGCAATTTTAGCAAAAAACTCATAACGGTTTCGGGCTTGCGATTCACCTGCAAATGCTTTCAGCAGGTTTTGTTCTGTTTTTGTTCCAATTACTGATTTCGACATACAATTTTATTAAAGTGAATAATTTACTGAGTGAAATATTCAAAACAACTTATTGGTATTTGGGTTAAATCTTAAAAATTCCACTTGGGAAGTCAAATATACCAAATGGTGATGAAAAAATCATAAATATTTATAGTTTATAGGCATTCTAAAATGTTACCTTTGCGCACAGTTTATATTATGAAAGATTTTACACAAGGAAAAGAAGCGAAGTTGATTTTTTATTTCGCCATTCCAATTCTATTCAGTAGTTTATTCCAGCAACTTTATAATATTGTTGACAGCATTTTTATTGGACAGTATGTTGGTAAGGAAGGCTTGGCAGCTGTGGGAGCTAGCTTTCCGGTTATTTTTGCTGTTATATCTTTCGTGATAGGTATTGGCTCAGGATCAACGGTTGTTATTTCACAATATTTTGGATCTAAAAATAATGAAGCTGTAAAAAGAGCTATCAGTACACTTTATATTTTTATGTTTTTTGCTTCTATATTACTAAGTATTTTAGGAATTGTTTTTGCACGCGAAATATTTATCCTCACTGGTTTACCTGATGATGTGATTCCTCAGGCAGCTACTTACTTAAGAATTTATATGTTAGGCAATGTTTTGTTTTTTGGTTTTGCCGGCACCAATGCAATATTACGTGGTTTAGGAGATTCAAAAACACCGCTTTATTTTACCATTATTTCTACGGTAATAAATATTGCACTTGATTGGGTTTTTATTAAAGAACTAGGTTGGGGTGTTGCAGGAGCGGCTTGGGCTACTGTTATTGCACAAGGAGGAGCTTTTATTACTGGAATATTATACCTTAATAAAACCCATTCCTTGTTAACACTGCGCATTAGCCAATTAAAATTTGATAAAAAAATATTTAGACAAAGCATAAAAATAGGTTTGCCAACCGGATTTCAACAGACTTTTGTTGCTTTTGGTATGATTGCTCTATTTGGCATTGTTAATCCTTTTGGTACAGATACTGTTGCAGCTTACAGTATAGGAATGAGGATAGATTCTGTTCCTGCTATGTTGGCTATGGCTTTTGCAGCAGCAATAGCTCCTTTTGTGGGTCAGAATATTGGGGCTGGAAAAGCAGAAAGAGTGAAGGTTGGTTTTATTGCCACTTTATTAATGAGCTCTTTAATGACATTGTTGCTTACAGCTATTTATATTTTATTTCCAAGACAAATTATCATGGCATTTACCAGCGATCCTAAAGTGATAGAAATAGGAATAGAGTATATGCGTATTGTGGCCCCTTTTTATATTATCTTTAGTATAATGTTTGTTCTTAATGGTACATTAAGAGGCGCAGGAGCAACATTAATTCCAATGTTTATTACACTAATTGGCTTATGGGTTGTTAGAATTCCGGTATCATATTTTATGGCTAAATCTTTTGGGGAAATTGGTATATGGTGGGGAGTTCCTATAGGATGGTTTTTTGGAATGGGGCTTGCATTAATCTATTACCTTACAGGGAAATGGAAAAAAAGTGCCATTATTCATAAATAAAAAAAGGCCGCATAATGCGACCTTCTTGGTTTTAGGGCTTGTGATCTAAAACTTAATTATATTAATCAATTTGAGGTATTATTGGTCTTAGTCTTGTTTTTTCCTTATAATTCCTTCTAGGCTATATTTACCAGGTCCGTAAACTAAAATGGTAAACAACATCACAAGGTAATAAAGGGGTATTTCAAAACCATTTCCGGAGGCTTCAAATCCGTTTCCACCATGTACAGTCAAAATAGCTACCATCATGACAATAATTAAAGGTATAGAAATAATTCTAGAAGCAAAACCTAGTGCAAGCAATACCACACCTGCAATTTCTGTTGAAGCTGCCATGTATGCGTTGAATGTGGGTAGCGGATAACCCATTCCTTCAAACCATCCGGCAACACTGTCAATATCACTCCATTTGTTCATGGCAGGAGTATAAAATCCATATGCTAATGTTAACCTGATTAATAACAGGGGCAAATCTTTTAAAAACTCAAGCGTTTTTGATAGGCTATTACAAACTCCAATTAATCTACATTTCATCGTTTTGTTTTTTTAATATTTTTACATAAAAAAGGCTGTTCTTCAATTTTTATTAATCTCCCGAACAGCCTGTAGTGTTAATTAATCTGTGATCTTATTTACCATCACCACATTTTGTTTTCTTATCGGCTTTTGTACCTTTAGTTGCTTTACCATCACCACATTTACCTTCGCCACATTTTGACTTTGAGTCTTTAGATGATTTTTTATCCATTTTGCCATTTTTAGCTGCTTTTCCTTCACCACATTTACCTTCGCCACATTTTCCTTCACCGCATTTGCTTTTGCCATCAGCTTTTTTGACTTTAGCATCTTTTGTTTTGGTATCTGTAGTACCACATTTTCCTTCGCCACATTTACCATCAAAATTTTGTTGATGTACTTGGTAAGCTAACTGATCATTGTTTTCAACTGTGCTAGTATTTCCGCTGAATACAAATGCTACTGCTGCTACTGCCATAAATGCTACTGATAATAAGATGTTACTTTTTTTCATTTTGTTTGTTTTTATGCCTTTCTTTCGAGTGGCTTGTTAATTAATTACTTGAAATTTGAACTAATAGTCGCAGTCCTTCTATATACCTTACAATTATTTTCGGAAATTGTTGCAACTATTTTATTTTTGGATTTTAAAGTACAGCTTGTCTATTAATAATATTGCACTTGAGTTTTTTATAATATAGGTGTAATATATTGAATGTTAGCTTGTAAATGGTGATAAGGAAAAGTTACATTCTTGAAAGATGGCTTTTGCATATAAAATAATGTAATTGAATATTATTTAAAATAGTTCCTTTTTTTTTGAGTCGTAATGCTCCATTGTTTTCCTAAAAGTGTTCAGGAATTGTTCTGTATCGCCTCAATAAAAAAAAATGTCTGTTCTTAATCTTATATCCATGAGCTTTCCCAATTAACAAATTGCCGAAGAATTATGCACTTCACATTATAATATAGCATAGCTTTAAATCGTATTTGTTTTAATAGTCATAGGTAATTGTTAAACAAATTTAAGAAAATGATTGAATTATATCCCGCAAAATTTTAGTAATTTCGGCCATCAAAAAAGAAAAAATATACTTATGCATTTATTTGATAAAGAAATTTATAGTAAAAGAAGAGAAAAGTTAAGAGCAGATGTTAAAGATGGTCTTTTACTTTTTATTGGTAATCAGGAAGCCAGTTATAATTATCCTGCTAATGTTTATGCTTTCCGTCAGGATAGTAATTTCTTATACTTTTTTGGATTAAATATGTCCAATTTAGTAGGAGTGATGGACGTAGATAATAATAAAGACTATATTTTTGGTAACGATGTAGATATTGATGACATCATTTGGATGGGCCCTCAGCCTAGTATGAAGGATTTAGGAGCAAAAGTAGCGATAGAGAATACTGCAAATATGGATGCCCTGGATACTTTTATGGCCAATGCTGTAAAGGCAGGACGTAAAATACATTTTGTTCCCACCTATAGAGGAGAGCAAAAATTACAAATCACTAAGCTTCTTGGAATTAGTCCATGCAGAGTAGCAGATTATGTTTCTGAAGAACTAATAAAAGGAATTGTAAAACTTCGTGAAATAAAAGAGGATGTAGAAATTGCAGAAATGGAAAAAGCTACTGATACAGCTTACGATATGCACGTTACCTCTATGAAAATGGCTGCTAAAGTAGGAAGAGTGGAAAGAGAGATAGCCGGAACCATTGAAGGAATTTCCTTAGCCCAAGGCGGACCGGTTTCATTCCCAATTATTCTAAGTGTTCATGGCGAAACACTACATAATCATCATCATGATAATATAATAGAACTTGGACAAATGATGGTAACCGATGCTGGTGCAGAAACTACCATGAATTATACCAGCGACATCACCAGAACAGTTCCTGTTGGTGGCAAATTCAACGACAGACAAAGAGGAATTTATCAAGCAGTCCTAAACGCTAATGTACAAGCTATTGAAGCTATTAAACCTGGAATTGAATACAGAGAGATTCACTTTTTAGCTGCTAAAGTTTTGGTGGATGGTTTAATAAAAGCCGGCATCATGAAAGGTGATGCACAAGCTGCTGTTGATGCCGAAGCACATACTTTATTTATGCCTCACGGACTGGGTCATCAAATTGGTTTAGATGTTCACGACATGGAAGGATTAGGCGAAAATTATGTTGGATACGATGAAGAAACCAAGAGGAGTAGTAATTTTGGAACTGCATATCTTCGTTTAGGTAAGAAACTAAAAGCTGGAATTGTTTTAACTGTAGAACCCGGATGTTATTTTATCCCTGCACTGATTGACCAATGGAAAGCTGAAAACAAACACAGCGAATTCATTAATTACGATCTTGTAGAAACTTATAAAGACTTTGGTGGTATTCGTATTGAAGACGATATTTTAGTAACAGAGAGTGGGTTTAGAGTTCTTGGTAAACCAATTCCAAAGACTATTGAAGAAGTAGAAGCTATTATGGCTAATCCTTTATAGAAAAAGCTTTAAATAATAAAAAGGCTATCAGCAATTTGCTGATAGCCTTTTTTCATTGGAGCGGGAGACGAGGCTCGAACTCGCCACCTAAAGCTTGGAAGGCTTTCGCTCTACCAAATGAGCTACTCCCGCAGAGTTATTAAAATAATGTGGGGAGAGGAGGATTCGAACCTCCGAAGGCGTCGCCAACAGATTTACAGTCTGCCCCATTTGGCCACTCTGGAATCTCCCCATTATTTTTAAGAACTTGAGCCGATGAACGGACTCGAACCGCCGACCGGCTGATTACAAATCAGCTGCTCTACCAACTGAGCTACATCGGCTTTTTATAGCCACATTTCTATGATATAAAAGCGGTGCAAAAGTAAATAAGATTTTCAATTGTACAAGAGATTTTGAAAAAAAAAAGACCATGAATTATTTTTTTTTAAATTCATTCGGATTTTTTATAAAATAAACTACTTTTGCACTTCTAAAATATTATAAGAAAATGGCTCAATCAAAAAATACGAAAGACATAACAGAAGAAAGATTTGAAGCAGTAGAAGAGGCTTTAACCAAATCGGAACAAATTATTGAAAAACACCAAAAAAGCATTCTTACAGTAATTGGTATTATTGTGATTATTGTTGTTGCATATTTTGGTTTCGATAAATATTATCTTCAACCTCAAGAAGACGAAGCACAAATAGAAATGGCTGCGGCTGAATCCTATTTTGCTCAAGATTCTCTAAGCTTAGCCTTGAATGGAAAAGGTGAAAACCTTGGCTTTATTGAGATAATAGAGAATTATGGAATGACTAAAAGTGCCAATTTAGCTCATTATTACGCAGGTATTTGTTATTTGAAGCTTGGACAGTTTGATGATGCAATTGATTATTTAAAAGGTTTTAGTGCTGATGATCAAGTAGTAGCTCCTATGGCAATGGGTGCAATTGGTGATGCTTATATGGAATTAGGAGAAACTGATAAAGCAATCAACTATTATTTGGATGCTTCTAATCAGAAAGTAAATGATTTTACTTCTCCTATGTTTTTACAGAAAGCTGCTTGGGCGTATGAAAGTAAAGGCGATTATAGTAAAGCTTTAGGTTTGCACGAAAGAATTTTAAAAGAATTTGCTAATTCTACTGAGGGTAGGCAAGCAAAAAAATATATTGCTGCTTTACAAAATAAATAGTTGTCTAGTTTCAGCTAAAGAATAACCTGTGCTTTCGAGTTCAGGTTTTTTTTTGTATAATGATATAGGTTTATGTAATTACTGATATTTTTGTGGCAAAATAATCATTATCATTTTTAAACCTACTGATTTGCTTTAGTTTGAACGGTAAAATAAATATAAATTATATGAATAAAGAATTACGAATAGTGTTTATGGGAACTCCTGAGTTTGCTGTTGCAAGCCTAGATGCATTGTATAAGGCTTCTTTTC
>Ga0256826_1001570_pt1 | contig 14195 bp, 10 predicted proteins | sample CV79metaG_FD_185975 | JGI IMG/M metagenome (GOLD analysis project Ga0256826, IMG submission 185975) | Hydrothermal vent microbial communities from East Pacific Rise, Pacific Ocean - CV79 | ecosystem: Environmental > Aquatic > Marine > Hydrothermal vents | place: Pacific Ocean: East Pacific Rise...
CAGAAAACTCCTAATTTAAAAGATGTTGTTCAATCGGTTATAAACCGTAATGATTGGAAAAAAGATAACAGTTTGTCATTAATTATTACAGGTACAGGAAAACGAACAGCTACTTCTTATGATTTAAGTCCTGAAAAAGCACCAACACTCTATATCACTTATGGATATGAAGATGGTGAAGATATGAATGGCGAAGATAACAGTAGCAATGAAGAAGATAACAGTACGGTAACAGCTCCGACAGACTCTTCTAAATTGGGAATGTTGGTTCCTCTTTATATCTATCCTGATTTAGAGAAAAGTGATTCAGAGTGGCAACGGGTAATTGACAATAAAAAAGCAAATCCTAAAGCAGAGATTATTGTTATTGCCAATCCGAGTAGTGGACACTTCTCGAAAGAAGATACTCCTTATATAAAAGCAATTAAAAAAGTAGTCGAAGCCAATATTACAGTGGTTGGTTATGTCTATACCAAATATGGTGAAAGAGATATTGAGTTGGTTAAAACAGATATTGATAACTGGACAGCTTTTTATAAAGATTTGGGTGTTACAGGTATTTTCTTTGATGAAGCCGAAGGACGAGAAGATAAAGAAAAACGACCATATTATGCTGAATTGACAAAATATATTAAATCAAAAGATTATGCAATCTCTATTTTAAATCCAGGTATTACAGCTGATCAAACATTTGTTGATAACTATACAGCCGATATAATTGTAAGTTTTGAATCAAGCTATACAGCCTATAAAAGAGATTTTAAATCAGGAGATGTAGGTAAAACAGTTGAGTCCGAAGCAACAGCAACAGCATTGATGATTCATGATATTGATAGCCTATCACACTTAAAAGAGGTGATAGCCGATACACCTGAAGATGGTTTTGATTATCTTTATGTCACCTCTGGAGATAAAGGGTGGGCAGATTTAGGAGAGAATTTCGAAGAACATGTTACCGAAATGTTAAAGTACGATAGAGATTAATTCTCTTTTCTAAAGTGGGCATTATGCCCACAAAAAATATCTTTTAGGTATTTTAAAATTATTTTCTTCCATTTTCATCTTTTACGACATCTTTTAACAGATACTCTTAGAATAAATAGATGCTACTCTCTTTTTTATTAAAAAAATATTAAAAAATAAAATAAATTCTTTAAATAAATATAAAATAAGATAAAATTTGAATTAAATAAATATATATTTAGTTTTTTTAATAAAATTTTAATATTATATACTATAAAAAGGAGAGCAGATGAGGCTTTCAAAGATATTTTTACTTTTATTATTGATGCTTGTTGGCAGTTATGCTACAGGTTCTTTTAATGAAAAGATTACTCTTGGGGATTTGGTTTGGTTTGATGCCGACAAAAATGGAAAACAAGACAGTGGAGAGGTTGGTCTAGAGGGTATCGTGGTAGAGCTGTATACTCTAAATGATGAGCTTAATCAGACAACCACAACCGATGCCAATGGAAAATATAGTTTTTCCGATATAGCTTATGGTGGTTATTATCTAAAGTTTATTCTAAAAGATGGATTTAAATTTACCTATCAGAATAGAGATGGTGTTGATGAAGCACTGGATTCTGATGTTGATGGATTGACAGGTAAAACAGAACCTTTAACTCCTGCTGTTGGTATGAATAACTATATTGATGCAGGTATGTATCAGCTTCCAAAACCAAATATTTCAATTGATAAAGTAACAAATAACGGAAATGTAAAAAATATTAGCGTTGGTGATGCTATTAGTTGGCAATATACCATTAAAAATAGTGGGAATACCCCTCTTGTTGATATTGTTATAACCGATGATAAAGAGGGAAATATCTCTAATTGTAGTGGAGATGGCTCTTTGAGCATGTTAAATCCAACAGAGAGATTGATTTGTACCAAGAGGGGTGTGGCTATTTTAGGTAACTACAGCAATAAGGTTACTGTTACAGCCAAAGATTATGAAGATAACAGTGTAACCGACAGTGCAAGTAGTGCTTATATTGGTAAAGAGAGGGTTCTTGAAAAAGGAAGTATTGGTAACTATGTTTGGCTTGATAGTAATAGAGATGGTCTTCAAAATAAGAATGAGCTTCCATTAAGCAATATTGTTGTTAAACTTTTTGACAGTAACAACCAAGAGATTGCCTCAACAAAGACAGATAATAGTGGTAAATATCTATTTCCTGATGTGGTGGTGGGTAACTATTATGTCACCTTCTCTATTCCGACAGGCTACAGTGTAACGGTTAAAAATAGTGGAGAAGATAAGAGTAAAGATTCTGATGCTGATAAAGGTGGTAAAACAGATACCTTTACTCTAAGTGAAGGAGAGGAGCTTGATAGCATTGATATGGGTCTTTCTCCTTCGTTGGTTTTGGTTGGAAATAGAGTTTGGTTCGATACAGATAGAGATGGTATTCAAGACAACAGTGAACAAGAGGGTATTAAAGATGTAATGGTTAAGCTCTATAGCCATGATAATAAACTTGTTGCCCAAACTAAAACCAAAGCCTCTGGTTTTTATGAGTTTAAAGATATAACAGCAGGGAGTTACTATATTATATTTTCTATTCCTAAAAACTATACTGTCTCTCCACAAGATAAAGGTACAAATGAGAGTACCGATTCAGATGCTAATCCACAAACAGGAAAAACAGAACTTTTTAGTTTGGTTGCAGGGTTGGATAACAGAACCATTGATATGGGACTCTATCACTCTCGGGCAAAAATTGGAGACCGTGTTTGGTATGACTCCAATAAAAATGGTCTGCAAGATAAAGGCGAAAATGGATTAGCAAATGTCACCGTTAAACTCTATCAAGTTGGAAAAGATAAGGCTGTGGCAGAGACAAAAACAACAGCTACAGGTATCTATGTTTTTGAAGATATTAAACCTTCCGAGTATTACATTATCTTTACCCCTCCTGTTGCCTATACCATTACCCAACAACATCGAGGAGAGAATAAAAGCCTTGATTCTGATGCCAATGAAGATGGAAAAACAGATAGCTTTGTAATAGAGAGTGGTGTTCAAAACTCTACCATTGATATGGGAGTGTATCAGAGTGTTGCAACACTAGGAGACAGAGTATGGAACGATACCAACCATGATGGATTACAAGATAAAGGAGAGGTTGGTGTTAAAGATGTAAAAGTTATTCTCTCTAGTACAACAGATGGTACTTTTACAAAAGAGACCTTAACCGATGAGAATGGAAACTATCTCTTTACACATCTTCCTGCTGGTGAGTATAGCCTTGAGTTTAAAGATTTACCTTATGGTTATTTAATCACAGAGAAAGACCATAATGGAAATGGTAAAGATTTGGTTGACTCTGATGTATTTTTAAATGATGAGCAGAAAATTGTAACGCAGAGTACACTTTTAAAAGCAGGTTCAAATGATTTAAGTTGGGATATGGGTATCTATAAAACAGTCTCACTTCCTGAAAAAGCAGTACTTGGAAACTTGGTATGGGAAGATTATAACAAAGATGGTATCCAAGATATTGGAGAGCGTGGTGTTGCAGATGTCTCGGTGACCCTTTTCAATTATGATACTGATATGAAAATAGCCACCATTAAAACCGATGAGAATGGTCTTTATGAGTTTGTTCATTTAGATCCAGAACTCTCCTACTATGTTCAGTTTACTGTACCTACAGGTTATGTGGTAAGTCCACAAGACCAAGATGATGATATTATTGATTCGGATGTTGATGAGAGAGGAAAAAGTGAAGTGATTACGCTAGAGGCGAATCAGATTGACTCCTCTGTTGATATGGGGATTCATCACGAGGGTTCAGCCATTGGAGATAGAGTCTGGTATGATGAAAATAGAGGAGTAAGTAATGGTATTCAAGAAGAGAATGAGAATGGTGTCTCTGATGTTACCGTAACACTTTATAACCGTAGTGCTGAAAAGATAAGCCAAACACAAACCAATGCCAGTGGAGCATACCACTTTACCAATATTCCAAAAGGGCAATATCATATTCTATTTACCAATCTACCTGATGGATATATCTTTACTCAAAAAGGAGCAGGAACAGATGATGAATTTGATTCCGATGCAAACAGCAATGGTAAAACAGAATCTTTTTCAATAGATGGTATTCATAATATCACCGACATTGATGCTGGTATTAAACGTTTAAACCGTGGAGAATCCCTCAATGATATTAAGCAGGGAACGACAGGAAAGAGTGTTCATATTGATGTTTTGGCAAATGATATTGAAGGGAGTTTTAGCTTTAATCCTTCAACTGTAAAAATCACCTCTTCTCCAGAGGGTTCAACATTAAGTGAAAATGGTAAAACCTTAACTGTTTTAAATGAGGGTGTATGGCAAGTCGAGGAAACAACAGGTCAAATTACCTTTACTCCACAACAAGGCTTTGTGGGTGACCCTACTCCTATTAGTTATAGTGTTCAAGATATGGCAGGTAATGAATCGGGAGCAGAGGTTGAAGTTAACTATCCTCCTGTAGCAAACAGTGATAGTGTCAATGCTCAGATTGGTAAAGAGGTTACTGTCTATGTTACAGATAACGATACCCCAACCTCTAGCCCTCTTGACAAACCATCTGTTAGAATTATTGACCCGAGTAATGGTGATGAGGTCGAGAGTTTAATTGTAGATGGTGAAGGCTCTTGGATTACCAACAATGATGGCTCAATCAGTTTCACACCCAATGAAGGGTTACAGAATAGTCCTACAGCCATAGAGTATACAGTAAAAGAGCAAGAGGGGGATGTAAGTAATAGAGCTACAGTTACAATTATCTATCCTGATGCTGTTGATGATATTTTTACAATCTCTGCCCAACAGAGTGGCATAATTGTTGTTAATGTGGCTCAAAATGATAGTAATAATACGATTGCTTCAACGGCAACCATTGGTTGTACAGATAGAGTAGGGTTGCTAGAGTTAACCATAAAAGATGAGGGTATATGGAGAGTGAATGAACATGGAGAGATAACTTTTAGCCCTACAAATGGTTTCCACTCTGAACCAACCGATATTCAATATACCGTTAACTTGGTTTCGGGTGAGCGTTCTAACTGTGCAACGGTTGATATTCGCTATGAACTTTTAGCTGTCGATGATGTCTCTACTTTAAATGTAGGAATGGTCTCTTTGATTAATATCTTAACAAATGATTTTGGCTCTTTAAATCAAGCTTCTGTTCTTTTGGTTGCTTCAAATACGCTACCTCAAGGTTCAGCACTTAGTGATGATGGTAAAACATTAACTGTTTTAGGAGAAGGTGTTTGGAGTGTTAATAGTCAAGGAGTTGTAAGTTTTAGAGCAGAAGAGGGCTTTATTCATGCACCTTCTTCAATCGCTTATACAGTTGAAAGCAGTGAGGGTGTTCAGAGTAATCAGGCATCTATTACATTAACTCAAGGTGGAATTGCCCTTGTTGCTAATGATGATGTCGCTTCTGCCGATGGTACAAGCTCTGTGACCATTGATGTTCTCGAGAACGATAGTGGAGATATTAACAGCTCTTCCATTCAATTAATAGCGTCTGATGGTTCATATGTACGAACTTTAGAGGTAGAGAATGAAGGAACATGGATAGTTAATGATGATGATACCGTTACTTTCACTGGATTTACAGGTTATATCGGGACACCCTCTTCAATACAATATACGGTTCTCAATAATACAGGAGAACGAAGTAACCCTGCAACCATTACAATTACAGGAGAGTGTATCTGTAAAGCATACGAAGAGAGTATCCCAGCTATGGGTAAAATAGCAGTTATCCTAATGGTGTTCTTTACACTGTTGTGGGGTAGTTTCCTTTTAAATAAGGAAGAACAAGAGAATATTTCATATTAAAATATTATTAAATATCAATTCAAAGGAAATTAAATGAAAAATATTAAATTATCAATTATAGTATTAATGGCAATGAATACATTAGGTTATGCAGGTGGAGATTTTCAAGTTGTTACACCTTATGAGGTCGAAGATAACAGTTATATAGAAGAGATGCCCATCGAAGAGGTTGTTGTAGAAGAGAAAATAATTGAAACCCCAGCCCCAGCCCCTGTGGTGGTTGAAACAGCTGTGGTAGAAGAGCCAAAAGAGAAGAAAAAAATTTATGCAAATGGATTCTATGCAGGTTTGGGAATTGTCGCTACCCGTTATGAGACAAACTGTAATAGTGGGTGTAGTAAATCTGGAATTGATAAAACAATGGGTATTGTAGCAAGAGCAGGTTATGATTTTAACCAATATATCGGTTTAGAAGCAAGAGGTATTCGTACCAGTATCAAGAGTGATGGTGGAACAGTTAAACATGCAGGTGTTTTTATTAAACCAATGCTCCCTATTGGAGACAAGACAAATGTCTATGGTTTGGTTGGACTTGCAAAAACAACAACTCAAGGACATCTACAAAGAACAAGTGCAGAGACATTGGCAGTGGGTGGAGGTGTCGAGGTTGATTTAAGTAAAGACTCTCCAAAAGATGGAAGATATGGAAGAGAGTTTGATGGAAAAGGTGACCAAGAGAGAGGTCTTGGTCTGTTTGTAGATTATGAACGAATGGTTGTCAAGTCGGGAGCGCCAGATTTAGATGCACTCTCGGCAGGTGTTACTTATGACTTTTAATTAAGTTTTTTAAAGCTCTTACATTTATTGTAAGAGCCTCTTCTTTTTCAACTATTAACGTGTCAAAATGAAACATATCTCGACCAATAACAACTTTTTATCATTAATCAAATACTAATTAATTAATATTACTTATATTCTTAAGCTGTTTTTACTTATAATAGTTCAACTAACCTAAAGGAATTGATTATGAAAAAAATTACACTTATAGCTATTTTAACGGCAACAATGTTAACAACAGCTTCGGCAGGTTTCTCTTTTATGGGAGATATGATGAGAGACATGACAAATGCAGCTAAAGAGATGAAAACCGATGTAATGGATAGTGCCAAAGAGATAAAAAACGAGGGTATCGATGCTGGTAAAGATATGAAGAGTGAAGCAATTGATACAGGAAAAGAGATGAAAGATGATATGAAAGATGCAAAAGATGATGTTTCAGATTCTGATAATGCCTCTAAAGATGAAAAAGAGAAAGAAGAGCCAAAGAAAAAAGAGAAGTAGCCGTTTGACTCTTTTTTCATAAAGATATATAATTACGCCCTAAAAGGCAAATTATGAACATTAAACTCAACTGCGATATGGGCGAGAGTTTTGGTATCTATAAAATGGGGTTAGATAGCGAAATTATGCCCCATATTGACATGGCAAATTTAGCTTGTGGATTCCACGCTTCTGACCCTGTAACCATCCATCAAAGTATTAAAGAAGCAAAAACGCATAACTTAGAGATAGGATGTCACCCCTCTTACCCCGATTTGGTCGGTTTTGGACGGCGAGAAATGAACTGCACTCAAGAGGAGATAGTCTCTTTTATTCTCTATCAACTTGGTGCATTAGATGCCATCTGCAAAAGCTATAACCAACAAGTAACCTACCTTAAACCCCACGGTGCGTTATATAATAGTATGATGAGAGACGAAACCATATTCAAAGCCATTGCAAAAGCTATCTCTAAATATAACCCCTCTATTAAGCTTATGATTCTCTCCTCTTCTAAAAATAGCCACTATCAAATATTAGCAAACAAATACAGTATCACTCTTCTCTATGAAGTATTTGCAGACCGAGCCTATAACGATAATGGTTCTTTGGTTAGCAGAACCCAAAAAGGAGCAGTTCTATCAGACATAGAAGAAGTATTAGCAAGAGCAAAACTACTTTTTAAAGAGAAAACCATAAAAACCATAACAGGAAAAAATCTAAAATTAGAGGTAGACACCATCTGTGTTCATGGAGACAATGAATCAGCTTTAGAGCTTATCTCTATGTTAAGTGAATTAAGAGAGAAATATTAAAGATAAAGCTTTAAAGCTCTTTATTTTACATCATCTTTATCCATAACAAATCCAACAACTAAAAGTCCTATAACAAACAAAACAATAATCCCTGCATAGATATAATCTATCATTACCTTAACCTACCATACTTTTTAACCAATGATTTAAATCTACTCTTCTCTTCAACAGATTCAAATCCATTAGATGGAATATAGTGAAAATTAGGATGTTTGTAGAGCATAATATCATCTCCTAAAACTATAACCTCTTGGACTTCGCTCCATGACCACTTCTCACTATTTGGAAAAAGGAGGGTAAAACCATCTTTTGAGATGCTCATCTCTATTTTTTTATCTTTAAACTCTGAATTTTCAAAAGATTTATAGGCTCTTTTTTTGGCAATAAATTTTTTACCATAGTACCAGTAGAAGAGCATAATGGTTGAAAAGAGCAAAATCGCATAAGCATCTTTTTTTAGTGCAATTACCACACCATATTGTAAAAGAGCAATAAAAAACCAACCAATAAAACGTTTAGCAGAGTTGTTAAATTGGTATTTATAGGAGGCTTCAAAGAGTTTATCTATATTTTCTCTGTTCCAAATATAGCTAATTTTAATAGGTTTAGACATGCTCATCACACGATGCTATAATTAAATCTGATTTTTTTATGCACCCTTCTAGCTCTAGCTTGTCAATCATATCTAATGTCTCTTGATACTTCTTTTCAAATATTTCACTGTTCATAGCATACTTTTTCTGCTCTTTTTTGGCATACCACCATGCAATAGCAATTGAACTTGCAAAGAGCGAGTAGATAAGAATCTGCCACTCTTTTAAATCAAGAAGTACAATAAAGTATTGAACCGAAAAGAGAACAAAGAACTCAATAGAGAAGATAATAACCAAAGTGGAACTCTGTTCAAAATCTAGGGTATATTTTTCTATCTCTCTTAAATGATTTAAGTTTTCATTTACTTTTAAAGCTTTATCTCTACATGAAAGCTCTAAGCACTCCGCATCTTCTATGTTTCTAATATGTAAATTACTAAGATTATACTCAATGTTTATCTGCTTATAATCTTCTAATATTTGTGGCTCTTTTTGCATGATTTCTAGGATTTCGTCTTCGGTTACTTTTGTTTTTTTGGCTATTTTTTGGACATCTTGCAAAACCAAATCATACAAACCAATATTTTTTATTTCGTTGGCTACTCTTTGTAGGTGTATCAAAATTTTCCCTTTTTGAAATATTTTTTCCTTGTTCCCACGTTAAATATGGGAACAAGAGAGCATAGGGTGCTGTTTTCTAACGCACCATTTTATATTATTTAAACCTTATGGTTCTCTGCTACTGTTTCAGGCTCAATTCCATAAGAGGCTGTTTTATCATGAGCAGGTAAGAAGATACCAATAAGACCTTTAATACCAACAGACATAACAACATTAATCAAGAATAGAAGCCATGCTACAAGAAGCATTGTTCCACAAATAGCAGCTAAAATCATCCAAGTATTAAACTCTCCATCTACATATAGGTGTCGTCTTAACATTCCGTCAAGTCCTGCCATTCCCATAAATGCACCCATACCTATCCCACCAATTAGGTGTAACCAGTAGTGAGCATTAGAGAGTTTACTAGAAAATAACTTTGTATTATTGGTTACAATCGGCCAAAGTACATAAACAGCACTATATAGGGTCATATAGAGTCCAACAATTAGAGCAATATGAACATGCGCACCAATAATCCACTGTGTGTTATGAAGAACTCTATTCATTCCCATATCTGCTTGTATAATTGCAGCAGGAACAGCCAAACCAAATCCAACCAAACCACCAAGAAGATACTTTAACTCCATTGTCATTTTAAGTGGACGTGCTTTCCAAAGAGTTACAAGTGTAATAAATAGTGCAAGACCTTGAGTTAGAAGTTCAAAGGCTGTTACCATCTCTCCCGAGATTAGTTTCATCATCTCTGGTTGTCCTTGGTCTGCCAATAAGTGGTGTGACCAAACCATCCAAGATACCAAAAGCTCTAGCATTAATGCAGCCCGTGCCACATTCTCCATAAATAGCTTTTGACCAGTAATTAGTGTTGCCAGTAGATACCAAGAACCAGCCACATAGATTAATACAAGACCATCTGCAACAAGGTCAAGACCCCACCAAAAGTAGTTTTTATATAGAAGTGCATCAATCGAAGCCACATTCAAAGGGCTACCACTTGCATCAAAGATAAGATAGACCAGTACCAATATACCTGCTGTTAAAATTACAATTGCATCGAGGAAAGTATCAACTGTACCACGAAAGATTGCAACAACAGGAAGTGCAAGTGCAGGTTCTTTAGAGTAGGGTGGTTTTCCTGTTAGCTTATGCCAAAGGTTAAGCATACCATCAATACCAAATCCACTAATCAGAAGCTCTTTGGTTGTTTTATTCTCATGCACACCTATTCTTTGAAAGATGGTTGCATAGATATTATAGATAAACCCAAATGTTCCCAACATAATAAGCGCCACACCAATAATAAATACAATACCACCAATTGCAGAGAATTGAGTTGTATCAGCAGGAAGAGGCCAATATAGTGTGTAGAGTGGTGCATATTGCCAAACAAATGCAGCTATCCAAGCCAGTGCTGTACCACCAGTAATTAGTCCCCATGTCCAGTTTGCTAACTTAATACTATATAGAGGCTTTTTAGTTAAGAATGGAACTAAAAAACTAAATGCAGCAAATACCAGTTGATATGTTGAACCAAAAATACCAACAATTGGGTGAACAGTCATAATCGAGAAGTAGTGGTCAGGATGAGAGAACATTTCGGGTAGAGGATTAGATGACCCTGTAACAACCATACGCATAATCATACCCTCTAAAGCTACCAAACCATAAAATAGGAAACTTGCAATAACTGCTCTTAGTGTAACTTTTTGAAGAGCATTTAGGCTTGTATGGTCAAAGTTTGTACCATTTACTAGATTTTTTATTAAACTCATTACTTCTTACCTCCCTCTTCTTTACATCCAACAACCTCAACAAAGTTTTTAACAAACATTAAATCTTTCCCTGTATGTTCATCATAGGCATCTGGTCCAGAGTACTCAGTTGAGATTACATCAAATACTCCATTGTGGTTAAATGTCCATAAAATATCGTTAGGGTCTAAGATACCATTTACATCAGTACCAGGGTTAACCTGCATCTGCATAACCAATGAACCATCTTGTCTAAATAGTCCAAATCCATATACTAAATCACGGCTTCGCACATCAAACTCAATAGTTTGACCACACTGAACTGTTACCTTTTTTGGCATGTTAATCCATTTGTGGTTTTCTATCTCAAACTTATATGTTGCATCGGGTGTAATTTCGTGTCTTGTAATATCTTGTGATACCCATGGAATGGTGTTGTAGGTAAAGATATGATGACCTACCCCCATTGCTACCAAGAAGCCAATATAGGTGTAGAATGGTATCCTTACTACAGATTTGGCTTTCTCTTCTCGTGTTAGATTGTACCCAAACCATGCAATCACTGAAATAATTAACAGTGAATATATGGAGTAGGCAAACCAGTGAAACGACAATAACTCAGCTGAGTTAGAAAATGTCATGATTTCTCCTTTTTTATCAATACAAACATTATTTAAACTAATAAATAACATAAGTAATTTAAGTATAGAAAATTTTAAAATTGATTGTCTTGATTTAAATCAAGTTATTTTCAATAAATGATTAAAAAATATACAATTATCTTTATATAAATATTAAAAATTGATTAGTTTTTATACAATAAATAAAATAGGAGTTTTTTAGAAGTTAAATTTTTTTAATTAAGTAAACATTGACCAAAGTAGTAAATGTTATAGTAGTCAAACTCTTTTTGATGGAAATCTTTTTCTCTTTTTTAGTCAAAAAGAGCCAAAGCCAGTTATCATTGTAGAGCCGAGATTCGGAACAGGCGTTCTGCCTAAAAAAGAGCAAAACTGCTGTTATCACCGCTTTCACGTCGACCCATCACATGGAACTTTGAGGAACTGCGTCCCAAAATTCAGCAGTTTCAATAGGACGGAGACCCTTATCCTAAATATATCTTTCAATTACAACTACTCTTCTTCTTCAAGCCCCAAATCTAACACCATCTATCTCGGCATATTCGACCCCAAAGAGCCACAGTTACCAATCTATTTTTCTCTTCTTTGGCATATACAATAGATTTTGCAAAGATAGGGAATTATCCCAAAATTGCACTTAGCCAAAGAAGCGACACACAATACTCTTTTGAAACTTGAGCCATTCTACTGGTAGATTATTGCACTACTTCCCCAAAGAGGATACTCGATTCAAATGGTCTCAAGAAGACTATTACGGAAGATTCTTATGGCATTAATTTGTAGAAAAAGACTCCAAGCAGAATTTAGGAGAATGCTGAACAATAAAAAGTATGGCTTGATAAACGGAATTTAACCGAAGATTGGTTAAAATGCTACCAAGCCTTGTGCTTGTGGGGTTGGATTGTTAGAGCGTTCAAATCTATGGGAATCCAACCCCGACCTTATATCTACTGCCTCTTTTAAAAATCTTCAAAAAAAGCTTTTGTGCATTTTATATTAAAGTTTATTACAAATCGTTTAAAATGGTGTTTTGTGGGTTGAAATCTTCTGAAAATCTTTTTTTTTTAAAACCCATTAATCGTTGTTTTGGTACTATTTTATAGCTATTACGACTTGACCCGATATAAAGGGGATTTTGTAGGGTGCTGTTTTCAACGCACCATTAATAAAAATTGGCAAATAGAAAAATTTCCCCGAAAGGGTTAAATAAGCCTTTGGGCAAGATTTTATTTTATGAATATTTGGTTTTGTGGTGCGTTGAAAACAGCACCCTACGGGTTTTTAAAAAGAAAAAGATAATGATTATTAAAAGAGTCTCCCTAAACAGTGTTATTGTCTACTTTAAACAAGATATATCTGAAACCGTACTAAATCAAGTTCAAGCACTAAACACCCTACTACAAAAGCTAAAAGGGATTGTGGATATTGTTCCCTCTTACTGCTCTGTTTTGGTTACTTATGATAGGGGAATCTATAACTATAAGAGTATAAAAGAGGTTTTAAATAGTTTTGATATGGGTAGGTTCGATTTTATCGAACAAGAACTTCATAACGCCACAGAGTGTTCGATAAAATCGAACCTACAAGTTATAAAAATCCCCACTGATTACTCTAAAAACCTAGATTTAGAGCGTGTTGCCAATCATAATAACCTGACCATAGAAGAGGTTATAACCCTCCATACCCAACAAGTTTACCGAGTCTATGCCATCGGTTTTATGGTTGGTTTTGCCTATCTTGCCCAAGTTGACCCAAAGATAGCCACCCCAAGATTAACCACTCCACGAGCAAAAATTCCAAAAGGCTCTGTTGCCATTGCCGACACGCAAACAGCCATCTATCCCCAAGATTCAGCAGGGGGCTGGAATATTATAGGTTCAACCGAGTTTAATGCGTTTGAACAGTTCTCTATTGGCGATTATGTGCAGTTTACAAAGGTATAAGATGGCATTTAAAGTTTTAAATTCAGGAATATTCACCACCATTCAAGACCAAGGACGATATGGCTATGCCCATTTGGGTATTACCAATTCGGGGGCTATGGATGAGTATGCCTATTTGTGGAGTCAAACACTTTTAGGTCAAAAAAACATCAATGCCCTAGAGGTTATGGTGGGGCTAAAACTAGAAGTAACCAAAGATATAGAAATCTCCATTACAGGGGCAGATTTAGATTTTAAAATAGATGGTAACTCTTTGGCTATTTGGCAGACCCATTATATAAAAAAAGGGAGCATTTTGTCTTTTAATAGAAGAGTTTATGGTCAAAGAGCCTATTTAGCCATTAAGGGTGGGTTTGATGTTCCTAAAAAGTATGGCTCTTATAGTACAACTTTAAAAGAGGGGATAGGATTTAGATTGCAACGAGGCGATAGTTTGCCCTTTTGTTCGGGGCTGAAGCCTCCGATTCCGAGACCTAACCATATTTTTAGGGTTCAATTGCAATATATTCCTGATTATGAAAAGCCTTTAACTCTAAGAGTTATTTTGGGTTATCAAGAAGCAGAGTTTACAGCAGAAGAGAGAGAGAAATTTTTTAATTCAGAGTATGAGATAACGCTACAGAGCGACAGAATGGGATTTAGATTAAAAGGTCAACCGATTAAAGCCAATATAGATGGAATTATCTCCGAAGGTATCGCCTTTGGTTCAATCCAGATTCCAAA
>Ga0256826_1001571_pt1 | contig 14183 bp, 6 predicted proteins | sample CV79metaG_FD_185975 | JGI IMG/M metagenome (GOLD analysis project Ga0256826, IMG submission 185975) | Hydrothermal vent microbial communities from East Pacific Rise, Pacific Ocean - CV79 | ecosystem: Environmental > Aquatic > Marine > Hydrothermal vents | place: Pacific Ocean: East Pacific Rise...
TTTGGAGTAGTTTGAGGCTGACTCTCTATATCTTTTATCATCGGCTTATGGTTGATACCAAAGTTTAGATTTTCAATATTTTTTTCTTTTACCTCTACTTCCAATATACCTTTTGAGTCTACAAAGCTCCAATCTTTTGGAAGCTCACTCTCTTCTGAATTTTCATTTGAACTTAGTACTATTTTATACTTACTATCTACCTCAATACCATTAGAACTATCAAAACTATATCCACCATTTTCATTTAATTTTTTAGATGCTAAAGCTGTTCCCTCACTTGATATTAGAGTAACATATAGAGTAGTCTCTCCTGCTTTTGATACTTTTGTTCCGTTAATAATACCATCTTTTACTCCATCATTAAAAAGGTTTCCTGAGATACTAACTCCTCTAAATGGCATTGTCACTTTTGCTATATCTGATTTCATTCCTGTTTTATCAACTGTGCTATAACTAAACTCAACTACAGGCGTACCTGCATCAGGGTCTACTGTAAACTTCTTAGGATTAAACCCTTTAATGGTTTGCCCCTTAGTTACTTTTTTACCATCATAATAGAGTGTTCCTTCACTTGGCACTGTCTCAATAGTGATAGTTGTCAATATTCCATCCTCATTATCTACAGCTTTTAACGTAGGAATAACTATCTGTTTTCCATCTTTTGGATTAAGTTGAGATGGTACATTTAGGTTTTCTACCATTGGTTTTTTATTAATTCCAAAGTTTACATCTACTACATCCTCTTCAACTACAGATACAGCTATTGTTCCATCTACACTATCATCAAGAAGTTTATCTGCTCCACCAATACTCTCTCCATCTGCATTATTCCAATTGGTTGGAAGTGAGGCTTTTGTTCCATTTAACTCTTTAGTTAAAACTATATTATATTCACTATGAGGAGCAATTCCATCTACTCCATTAAATTTATAAGTACCTTCTGAATCAATTACTCTACTTGCCATAACTTTACCCTCACTATCCAATAGTGTTACATAAAGTTTAGTACTATCTGCTAAAGATATTTTTTTACCATTTACTCTCTCATCGTTGTTTCCATCATCAAAGATATTTCCTGAAATCTTAAGACCTTTGAATGACATTGAAATAGTAGCTACCTCTGAATCAACATCTCCTGCATCTGTTGTTTTATATGTGAATGATACACTTTGGTCTCCATTATCTGGGTCTAATTTGAGTTCACTGTTATCTAGGTTCTCAATTATCTCTCCTGCTTTAACTAAAGCTCCCTTATAGTAGAGTTTTCCATTTATTGGAACTGTAATTATTGTAACTTTAGCAGGTTTTCCATCTTCGCTATCTGTTACATTTAAATCAGGTACATCCACCTGTTTATCCGTTCCAGGATTAAGCTGTAGCTCTGATTCATTATCTCCTGCTACTGGCTTTTTATTGATTCCAAAGTTTACCTCGACTACGCTCTCTTGTTTTACAGAGACATCTATCATTCCGTTAGCTTCATCATCAAGTCCATCACCTGTTCCTATATGCTCTCCATCTTTGTTGTTCCAATTAAGAGGTAAAGATGGGGTTGTTCCATTTTTCTCTTTGCTAAGTACTATACGATAATTATGCTCTGCTACAATACCATTATTTTCACTAAATCCGTAAGTTCCATCTCCATTAATTGGCATGGTAGCCATAGCTTTGCCATCTGCATTAACAAGTGTTGCATAGAGTTGTTCTCCATTTGGTGCTGATATTGCTGTTCCATTTACTTTACCATTTCCATCTCCATCATTAAATACATTTCCTTTAATTTCTAATGCTTTAAATGGCATAGTAATAGTAGCTTTTTCTGAACTTACTCCTACTCTATCCGTTGCAGTGTATTCAAATACTACTACTTGGTCTCCACTATTTGGGTCTATTGAAAATTTACTCGCATTTGCATCTTTTATAGCTACATTTTGTTCAACTAGCTTACCATCATAATATAGTTTTCCATTGGTTGGTAATTTTGTAATAGTAATAATTGATGGTATCACGTCCTCTTTATCACTAATCTCCAACATAGGTACATCTATTTTCACATCTGTTCCTGGGTTAAACTTCTCCTCTTGGGTTTTAGTTACTCCCTTTGGCTTTTTATTTATTCCAAAGTTAATCTCCGAAATATTTGTAGTCCCTACTGAAACGGTTATGATTCCATCTGCTTTTCCATCTACTCCTGTTAAACCTATCTTCTCTCCATCTGCGTTATTCCAACTCTCTGGAAGGTGTGGCGTTGTTCCACCCTCTTTATCAGATAGAACTATGGTATATGCTGTATTTGGCTGAACTCCATCCTCATTTGAGAACCCGTAAGTACCCTCTGTTGTTAATACTTTAGATGCTACTGCTTTACCTTTATCATCAACCAACGTTACATATAGTTGAGTATCATCTGCTTTTGCTGTTAAATTTCCATCTACTTTTCCATTTTTATTTCCATCATCAAAAAGATTTCCTGATATTGCTATATCTGTAAATGGCATAATTACTGTAGCCTCTTTGGATACTACTCCTGCATTGTCAGTAGTTGTATATTTAAATGTAACATTTAAATCACCATTATTAGGGTCTACCATAAATTTCTTGCTATCAAAAGATAAAATAGCTTCATCCTCGTTTACTGAAACTCCATTATAATACAGTGTTCCATTTTTAGGAAGTGAAGTTACTTTAATAGTAGAAGGTCTTTTATCCTCATTATCACTTATACTAAGTAGAGGTACTTCAACTCTATTATCCTTACCTGGGTTAGCTTGTGTTGACTCATTTTTATCATTAGCTATAGGTCTACTATTAATTCCAAAATCTATTTTTGGAATAGATAAAGATTTAACCTCAACTTTAATTTTACCATCACCTGCACCATTGGTCTGTCCATCATTTCCTGTTGGAGTTTTTGAGTTTATATTTTCACCATCTGCATTGTTCCAATCTTTTGGCAAAGAAGGGGTAGTTCCACTCTCTTGTGTAGTAATAAGAATAGTATAATTAGTATCAGGTGAGACACCATTTTTATCGTTAAAACTATACGCTCCCTTATCATCTAATAGAGTAGAGGCAAGAGCTGTTCCACTATCAGAAAGGAGTGAAACATATATTGGACTCTCCCCTGCTTTAGATATTGGTGTTCCATTAATATTTTTATCTCCATTTCCATCAGCATAGAGTGTTCCAGATAGAACTATTACTCCAATTACAGGAACGGTTACTGTTGCAGGTGTTTCATCAACTGCACCATCATTATCTTTTGAAAAGTATTTAAACTCAACATCTCCCACAAACCCCTCTTTTGGGTCAAATTTTAACCCTTTTGCTTCAGCTGGAGTTAATATTTTTCCTGCTTTTATAGCTGTTGTTCCATCACTCATATAGAGTACACCCTGTGCATCTGTAGGAATAGATTTAATAATAAAGTTTACAACAGAACCATCCTCATCTGCTCCTGTTAAATCCTTAAGTGTAATAGCTCCTGATGTATTCATTACAGCATCATGCTTTTTATCATCTGAAGTAGGAGCAATATTTGGTGGAATAAAAGGAAAATCTTTATCCGAAATACTTTTCTTTTCTATAGTTAACGCTAGAACCTCTTTATCAGCTAAAACGTATCCAGTAGGAATATCACTATCACCTTTATCTACAACAACTGTATAATTTCCATCAAAAATATTAGTAAAAGTATACTCTCCATTCTCGTCACTCTCTAAAGTTGTTACAAGAGTATCATTTTCATCTAACTTACTATCTCCATTTACATCTTTATAAAGCTTTACAGTAACTTTAGCAATACTACTATTATCCTCTTTTTTATAAACCTTACCAGAGACAGTGAGACTTGAAGTTAATCCAATATCCAACTCTTTATACTGTTGATTTAAATTTAATCTTTTAACATCAGTCACTCCTGTTGATGTGTCTACATCACTATCTTTTTTACTATTAGTTCCTTGAGATTTTTTAGAAAAAGAATAATAGTCTGGAATTATAGCTTTAACTTTATATGCGGTATCCTCTGTTAAATCTTCAAAAATATATCTACCATTAGAATCAGTTGTTGTTCTGTTAATAACTCCATCACTTGAATCCAAAAGTTCCATAGATATTCCACTAGCACCCAACTCACCAACATCTTGAATACCGTTAGCATTACTATCAATCCATACAAAATCTCCAAGCAATGTTGATGGAACAACAGCACTTACATCATTTGAAAGAGTAGGTAGTGTAACACCTTGGGCAAATGCAGAGGCTGTATTAGTATAGATATCACCCTTTTTATTATTTAAAGGTTTTAATTTTATATTAAATGCACAAGTTGCATCTGCATCAAGTGCAGGACCTGTTAACCTTACTGCTGTAACTTCACCATTATCAAAACCACAACTACTATTTGGACCTGTTGATGTACCCTCACACCATGAAGTATCTCCATCTGATTTATTACTAGCTGCTGTTGGAGCGATATCAAGAAGTTTTGGAGTTCGATTGGTAAAGTACCAAGTAACACCATTCTCACACGCATATCCACCTGTTGCTTCCAAAAATTCTAATGTTCCATTAAATGATGTTAAAGGTTCTCGTCTCTTCTCTACAGCAGTTGAACCTACTGTAAAAGTAAATCCATCTGAACCATCACCATTAAATGGTAAAATATCAATAATATCAACTGATGTTAAATCTTTAGATGAACCATTTCTTGCATAAGAGGTATACTCTATTGGAGATTGGTCTATCTCTCTAAATGGAGTATTCACCTCTTTTGAGATAAAAAGTGATGCAGGAATAGAGATATTTACATTCTTATTTGCTTTTCTAATATTAACAACACTACTATCAGTTGGTGATGAGATAATAGTATAAGTATGATTTACACCTTTTGCTGTTATTGCTCCAACGATAAATTTATATTTAATATCTTCAATATTCTGATTAGCTGTTTTTTGACCCAAATTCCAAATCAGTATTTGATGTTTATCTGTACATATATTTTTTAGAGGGTCAGCATCTTCTAAATCACTACAAGTTCCAAAAGCAGGGTCTCCAATATTTCCACTTCCCATAATATAGCTCAATCCTGGGTCTAACATCTCTGTTATCTTAACTGTATCAGTCTCTCCATTTTCACTATCTGTTGTAAAAGTTGAATGAATTGTTACCTCTATCTCATCTTTTGGCTCAACAGTAGTCATAGATAGAGTTTTAGATGTTCTAACGATAGCTCTAGTTAATACAGCTCTATCTGCTCTTGAACCACCACCAGCAGGAGTAGGATACTCATTTAGAATTCTATATGAACCATACCAATTATCTGTTTTGGATGCATATAAAACAGTATCATGTACAGCACTATAGTTTACAAGGTTTGTACCATTAGGAAGGTTTGCTCCTGATAAATCTTTACCTCTAACTTTCAGACGGATAAAACCTCCTAATGTTTTATGAGCAGGAAGACCTTTATCTGATACCAATCTTACTTTTGTAATAGGTCCTACAGCTCTTGCATCTGCTGTATTTGAATGCCAAACAACCGAGCTATCACTACACTCAGTAATAACCTTTTGTGCATTATTTTCAGTAAGAGGAGGAGGCCATGTCCCAACATAACCTGTAGCATACTCAACTGTATAGTTCAGCTCATTACTATTCCAATAAGGTTTAAATGCACTCACACCTTCTTTTCCATCAAGGTCTATCACATCATAGGTATTAGAATCCATAACATCACAAATAATCGTATTATTAAAATCTTTATTTCCACTATTACTAACATGTATTCTTGCAGCAAACTCTCTATCTGGTGTCACCATACCATCTGCTGAATACCAACCACCTGTTGTAGTCTCAAGTGGTGTAACATGATTTATATTTCGCATAAAATATTTACCAAAACTACCACCAGTATATCCAGGTCCACGATAAGTAAGTGTTACATTAACACTGTTATCTTTTATACTCTCTGTCTTATCTCCAAAGTTTGATTGTCCCGAAATTGAATCAGGGTCAAAACTTGTTATTGTATTTGTAGTAGTTAGTTGATAGGTATCATTACTTTTAGCATTATCTGTTGTATTAATATCAGTAAGAGGAATAAAGATATTTATAACCCCAGAAGCAAGAGCCAACCTTGTCGCAGGAAGGTTTCTACCTGAACCTGTTTTTGTAGCAACGTGTTCTAACGAGGCATCAATTCCAGAATATACAACAGATACCTCTGTTCCTTTTCCTCCTGATTGACTACACGTTACATTCAAATCCTCTTTTAATGAGCCAACACTCCGTTCAGGATGACTTGAATTATACCAAGGATAAGGTTCATAAGATGTACTCGCCCCAGAAACTGCACAAGAGACAAGCTCGGCATTTGGAGAGATTTTACTTACATCATCTGTAAAATCTAAAGTAATATTTTTTCCCAATGCCTCATTTCCCATAACAGCAGAGGTGGTATCCTCCTCACCTTTAACCTCATCAGCCTCAAGAAGATAGGCATATCTGATGATATATCCATCTATATCATTACGTTTATTCGCATAATAGGTAACATATTTCTTCTCTATATTCCATTTCGGAGAAGCAGTTACAGTTAGCCCATACCCATCAGTATCATCACTTTTTGACTCTAATCCATCCGTGGAAATAGTGAAAGATATAGGTCCTGTTTTTATATCATTTGGTGTATTCCCTTTTACTTTTACATAAAATGGAGAGTCTTCAGAGTAAGAGATATGTGCATCATTAGTTCTTACACAAGTCAATGTTAAACCATCAGCAGAGATAGAAGACCCTGCTTTACAACTTGAAGGAAGAGGCTCCCATCTTAAATAGTTCTTTCCATCAAATGATGGCAGTGTAGAGCTTAGAGTTATAGGATTATCAACACCTGTTCCATTCCATGCCACATTCATCTCAAAAATATCATTGGTTCTAATGATTAAGTCCCCTGTATACTTATCATCATGTGGGTCAGTAGTTCCATTATCACTATACCCTGGGTCTTGCTCCATATCACATCCTGGAACAGTATTTGAATTAGTATTGGCACTAGGACATATATCTACTCCATTTACTTTACCTCCCACGACACTTAGTTTACCATCACCATAAATTCCACCTGTTTTAGAAAAAGAGGTTACAATTGTTATGACTGGGTCTGTAGCATAAAGTGAGCCACTTATCAATAAACTTGCAAGAATTACTTTTATCTTTAAATTCATATTAATTTCCTTTATTAATTTTACATACAAAGATAGTATCAAATATGAAATTAAACTTAAATTATACTTTTAATATAAATCTTAATATTTAGAAAATAGAGAAAAATAATCACCATAAAAAATATAAAACAATAGATAATTGCAATATTATATTTTAACTGTTTATAGCTATTAATAAAAATGGTAGAGAGGTGTTAGATTATCCAAGGGATAAATAGTTTAGTTCGAGACATATATTTGTAATATTTTTCACCAAAAAAATCTATATTCTCTTGCTCTTCAAATCTTGCAGTTAGATATAGAAAGAGTGTTATACAGATAGATAATAAGGTTGTCCATAAAGTTATATTTTTCAGAAAAATACCCCAAGCTAATAGAAGTAGAGAGCTATACATTGGGTGGCGAATATAACCATAAATTCCACTCTCAACCAAATTAAGTGTATTTTCAAATGTTAAATTTTCAGATACCGTTTCACGATTTTTATAGCCACCCTCTTGCTTTAATAATAGAAGAGAGTTAAAGAGAAAAAATAGGGAAAAAGCCAGTAGCGTCCAAGATATAATCTGTTGATTTGAAAATCTATCCACAAACCAATATCTGTAGTTGAGTAGGAGAAGAGCCAAAATACCCTCAAATGCAAAAAAACGATAAAATCCATGTGAAGTAATATTTTTTAAGGCATACCTAGAGATATAGATAAAACTTATGGTAACAAGTATAAAAATAACTATCTCTAGCATATATCCCCTTTTTTAAAAACTATTTTGATTTAAGAATTTCCCATTTTATTTTACTACTATTCCATTGAATATTATAATTTTCTCTAATATTTTGCTCCTCTCCTGTCTCTGCTATTAAACTGTAACTAAAAGGAATTGTCTCTAATCGTAAAAGATTTTTACCCATAATGTCAATCTTACGAATTCTCTCAACAGAGTTAGTTAATTCAAAAATCTCTTTAGGTGAACTAGATAATTTTGAGTTTTTTATATCATAAGCATAGAGTCTATTATCTCGTGCTGACCCAACCAATAGATATTTACCTTTTTTACTCTTTAATAGCTTCACACTCAAAGCATCAAATCCATCAACCTTTTGAAGTATCTTTTTTGTAGCTACATCTATATGATATATTATCCCTCGACTAGTAGTGTAGTCTGACTTATCAATGGCTGAGACCCATAGAGTATTATCATCACAATCATAATCTAATGAGATAAGTCCAAATGGATTATTTGTTCCTGCTGTAACCTCATCAATTGTCATCCAAACTGAAAGTTTTCCAGAGTTGCTATTTAACTTATATATACTCTTTTGAAATCCAAAAGTTTTAGGCTCTATTGTAATATATGGCATAGGAGTTAGATACATATTCCCTTTTGGGTCAAGAATATAGGAGCTAAAATGGTCAAATCTCTTCCAAGATTTAGGATGTACTGCTTGTGATAGGTTAGGACCAAAAAGAAAAGCCACTCCTCTATACTGCTGTTGAGATAAATCAACTGCAATAGGTTGTGGTATTCTCAATTTGGTTAAAAATAGTGGCTGTCTTCCACAAGTTAGCTTTTTCTCAAACTCTCCTAAATCATTTACAGTAGTAGAGGCATTTACTCTACTATGCTTTATATTAAAAAGAATCAAAGCAGAGATAGAGACAATCAATAGAGAGACAAAAATGGGAAGATATCTACGCATTATCTATCCTCACTTTGAATAGGTACAAACATAGGACCTACAACACACGGCCAAACTCTTACCTTTAAATCTCCATCCTCTAGGACAGTATCTGCCCAACAGTACTCATGTCCCTCTCTTGCATCATTTCTAATACGTGGAACATACCAAAGAACTATATTTTTACCATCTATATCCTCTGTTTTTTCAAGATAACGCTCCACACCATCCTCAGAGAGTTTACAACAAGAGCCAAGAGTCATTAAATCTTGTGAACCCTCATCCTCTTTATATTTTGTCACAAAGATAGTGGCATTATCTCCTCGACTATTATCTCCAAACTGACCTCTATTTGGCTCTATATAGTAGCCTTTTTTTGGACTATTTCTATCTGCTATTTTATACAGATATCTATCATTTTTATACCCTTTAGCATCTTTTTGAAAAGCACTACCCTCCACTAACCACTTACTCCACTCTTTGGTACTATTTGGCTCATATGAGTAGAACTCCTCATTTTGAGACATATCCATATCAATACGCATTACAGGACGATAGAGAGCATTTTTACCACATCCCCTACCTTTATTTACACCAACAACTCTAAATGAACCATTATTATAAAACTCAAAACGGTTCTCATATCTATAGTTACAAGCCATTGGCCATTTGGGATTACGATAATCTTGAAGAAGTGAAAAACCAATTGTTTTTTTCTCCTTTATAATAGGATTGATACGAGGTGCATTGAATGCTAGTACTACAGAGGTTGAAAACATAGGACATCCCATAGCATCATTATAACCAAAGAAAAAGGAATCATTATCACCCTTAACATACTCTACACGGCGACCCTCTACATATGAGTCATGTGATGTATCCAAGCTACTTGCACCCTCTTTGGCTTTATATGCAACATGCCAATCAACTATCTTTGCTGATTTAATAATGTTTTTCCCTTTAAATGAAGCATCTATAACCTCTAGGCCATCAGAGCCTGTAATTCTATAAGACAACTTCCAACCATCCTGCTCATAAGTTGTATCTTTTTGACAATAGTTCTCCATAATTTGACGATTTTGTAAAGAGCGTTCTCCAATACATGAAGGGGTTGATGTCTTTCCAAGTCCTGCCCATTTTGCTGCTGCTAGTTTTAAATCAGTCAAATCTATAATAGCCCATAACGCCTCCTCTTTGTCATGATATGAAAAGGTAGGAGCAACACATAGATGGTCTCTATTTTCACAAGCAGAGCCATTTAATGAACCACGCACATTTGCCATACTCATATCTTTGAATCTAGGGTTAGCACCTAGCTCTTTTTTTACCTCTGGGGCATTCATGGCAATAGCCTCTGCTATATGTCTAAGTCTCAAACTAATATCTGGTTGCATCTTGGCAAAACGTTTAACCTCTAATACCTTTAAACTATCTACATCTACTATAGCTCTTGTAGTTGTATTTGTTACAAAATTGTACTTTAGAGCCTGATAACATTTATGAGTTTTACAAATCTCTTGGCTCTGCTTACCCAAAACAGAAGTGATAGCAGGTAGTATACTCATCATATCATTGTGTAGTAGCTCACCATTTGCATTTTTGGTATCTTTTAAAAAATCTCTATTTTTAAGAAGAAGTGCTTGTGCTTTTATCCCTAAAGAGTCCAACTCGTTTGAATCAAGAGGTAAAATAGCCCTACCACTATCAATCTGTTTTTTAACATCGGTTAGATAAGAGTTTATCTCATCTAGCTGAAGATATATAGTTGCTTTATGATTTGGCAAAACAATTCTCTCAGGAATATTCTCTTTTTGGGATTTGACACCCGAAAACCAATAGGCACTCAACCCTATAAAACCTACTAATAGTATCCCCAAACTTATCTTTAACTCTCTACTCATTTTTATCCTTGCATTTCAAAATAATATGGTGCTTTTATCTCAATGGAAATTATAACAGTTATTACTAAAATAAAAATAACCCCTGCTTTTATCCAGTTTTTTAGCTCCATCTTCTCTCTTAAAAGTGGAACAAACATAGATAAGAAAAATACAGATATAAAGAGATGCTGTACTCTAAAACCATAAAATCTATCTAATCCAGTAGAGACAAGAGCCACAAAAAAAGCAAATAGTATCTGAAAATACCATTTTGATGGAGTTACAGGTGGGTCTGTTAACATAAAGTAGATAAATAGCATAAATGTCACAGAGTAGAACCTAAGATAGATATTCTCGAAAATCATTACAGGGTCATAGGAGACTATAAATAGATACTGTAGCAGAAGATAAAAAGGGATAAAAGCTACAGGAATAATCCAACGATTAACTCTTATTAGCATAACTAAAGCTACAACAAAAACCACAACACTTAACCATAACTCCTCTCCAAGTTGCCCCAAAACCATATGAGCATCATAATAGAAAAAGAGAAGTGCCATCATCAAGGCAAAATTAGATGGATTAAATAGATGTTTTCCGTTTATAGTCAAAAAATGTTTTTGAAAAAGAGCTAAAGCTATAACCACAAAATATATCCATAATTCAGTTGAATACATTAATACAATAACGCCTACGGCTGTTGAGATTGCTGAGTATGAGAAATAGAAAGTTCGTTGTGAATTGAAATATAGAAAGAGATGCTCTATAAAAAGTGTAAAGGCTAAGATATAGACAATATCCACCCAAGAGAGATGGATTTGTGCCATAAAACTACCTACTATTAAGAGAAATAGTAGGTTAAGATTTTGATGTAGCTGTATTGGCATTTTAAACTACTCATCCGTACCTTGAATAATCTTATTAGCCTCTTTAAATATCTTGTCAATATTATCATTAATCCATTTTTTATCCATCCACTCCTCTGGACGAACTTCAATACCCTGTACCAATATACCAAAGTGAAGATGGTCTCCAAGTGCTAAACCAGACATACCTGTTTGAGCAATAGCAGTTCCTGCTGCTACCTCATCTCCCTCTTGTACCATAATATTAGAGCAGTGTCCATAGAGTGTATATAGCCCCATTCCATGATTTATCATTGGCATATTTCCGTAAATACCATTATCCTCAGCGTACACTACAACTCCTGCATTTGAAGAGATAATTTTTGCCATTTTGGTACTTGCCATATCTAAACCAACATGATAGGATTGAGAAACTTCATTACTTCTATCACCATAATAGTAGTGTCTCTCATCTCCATAACCAGCAACTTTTGCAGCATTTTTAAGAGGATAGAATGGTTTAACACTCCATGAATCTACCAAATCATCAGATACTTTACTTGATAACTTATGGATTACATCCTCATTCGCATTTCTCAAATCCTCATTAATAGCTTTTAACTTCTTAATTCTATCTTTTATAAGCGCATACTCAGGCTCACCATCTGCCAAATCAGATATCTTACCATCAATAAATTTATCTTTGGCTCGTATCCATGATACCTTATATTTTTTTGGTCTAATAAAGAATGGAACATTTACTACACGCTTATTTCCTGCCATATCCTCTGCCACAACTTTAGCTGAAAAATCTTCTTGATTGAATGGCCAAGCAACAAGAGAGGCATATGTTCCAGCCTCTTTATATGGAGATGCTTTAAATTTTTTTCCACCTGCTTCAAGATAAAAATGTTTTAAGGATTCATCTTTTACTTGAAAAATAATCAATCCAGCACCACCCTGTGTAACAGAGTATGAGTTTGCCAAGATATTTATCTGTGGTCTCTTATAATCTATATCTACCATCAACTCTTTTGTAACTCTATTACCCTGAAAAAAGCCCCAATTACTTCTATCTTTAACAGAGATAGTAACTTTAAACTTAGTTGATTTTGGATTTAACATTACGCCATTAACAGCTTTTTTAGGATACTCAACTCTAACTACTCTCTCTTTTTGATTATCCTCTAATATCACTTCACTTGTAGTTGTAATAGAGTTAACTCCATCACTAACCTGTACCTCATAAGATTTAAGTGCTGTATTATCAGATATCTCAATTAAAAGTGGGTCTTTTCTATTCCAATATAGATGATTCCCAGTTTTAATTACAGGGTCAACTCTCTCAAACTCCTTAGCTGTCATGATATATGCACCTACACCTAACATCAATCCCAAAAATATAATCATAATACTTTTTGAGTTACTCTTCTTTCTACTACTAAAACTACTTCTTCTTCGTCTCATTATAACAGTTCCATTTCTTTAATTTTTGTTAATAATATATCTATAATTTCATCTATATTTTCGGATTTATACTCAAATTCTAAAGTATTTTTATCTCCACCACCAACACCATCTATTGCTAAAGATGAGATATCTATCTCTTTCTTACTTTTTATAGAGACATGAATAAAACCATTAAATTCTATTAATAAAATAGATATTTTAACAGTCACCAAGGAGATACCATAATCTACAATACCTACAAAGTCATTATACCTTGCACCTGCTCTTTTTATACTCTCATCTGTTACAACCATTACAGACAATTCTCCATCTAAATACAATCTCAAACTATCTAAGCTACTAGCGAGAATACGCAATGAACTTAATGATTTACGCTGATTTAGGTTATAAGATACTTCAGAAATATCAATACCGTATGCAATCATATCCGATGCAACATCAAAAACCTCTTTATTGACGTTATTAGTTATAAAGTATTGAGTACCACTTACAAGTGCTGTATAGAAACAAGTAGCCACATCTACCCCAAATATATACTCCTTTTTAAAAATTTCAAAAGTAACTTGAGAAGCAGATAGATAGTTAGCCTCTACAATAGACATCTTGCAAAACTCTTTGGAATCGGCGACTTTAGTCCCGAATAAGGCGAGGCTAAAGCCATCGTTTCCTAGTTTTGCAAGAACTCTAATATCTAATATATCTCTACTTTTAATATCAAAACCAAATATATCCAAACTACTACCACAAGCAATAACCAAACTATCTTCAAAACTAATCTTATATTTAATTTTTGAAAAATTTGGCAAAAAATCAAACTGTAGAGGCAAATCGCTATCTACACTCACTATCTCTATCTGTTTTCTGTCTGCTTTTAAAATATTATAGATACCTAATGCTGTTCCAATAGCATCTCCATCTGCTCTAATGGGTAAAAGAATTGTTATTTTTCTATAACTATCAATAAACTTCTTTAACTCAAACATCTTATACTCTTAAGATTCCATCTTCATAGACAAATCTATCCAGTTAGCTTGATGAATCAGAGACCCACTAGAGATAGCATCAACCCCTGTCTTAGCAAT
>Ga0256826_1001572_pt1 | contig 14182 bp, 13 predicted proteins | sample CV79metaG_FD_185975 | JGI IMG/M metagenome (GOLD analysis project Ga0256826, IMG submission 185975) | Hydrothermal vent microbial communities from East Pacific Rise, Pacific Ocean - CV79 | ecosystem: Environmental > Aquatic > Marine > Hydrothermal vents | place: Pacific Ocean: East Pacific Rise...
GGACTTAAAACAGATTAAGACCTTTTATCCTGCACCTTTTCCCGAAAAACTTCATGCCAAAGAGGTGACGCTAGTTACATCTACAGATGACCCTTATTTAACCCAAGAAGAAGCTAAGTCAATGAGCATTGCCTTAAGTGTTCCCATGAAGGTCATTCAAAAGGGCGGACATCTTAATGCAGACAGTGGTTATGGGGAATGGCCGTGGGTTTTAGAGTGGGTAAAAAACTATAAGTAACTTTATTTTTTGGGCTAGTATTAACACTTAAATAAGTATACTAGTTATAATTAATAAAAGGTATGCTTATGATAAAAAGACTCTCTTTACTACTTGTTATTCTCTTTTTTACGGCTTGTAATGACACCCGACCTAAAGAAAACTTAGATGGGAAAGTACTTTTAGAAGCAAAGTGTGCAGCATGCCATAACCTAGCTATGCCTCCTGAAATATCTGATGATGAACTTGCACCTCCTATGATGTCTATCTCTTTTCATGTGTATGATTTTGTTAAACCTTCAACGGAAGCTCAGAGAAAGAGTAGGGCTGTTGACTTTGTTGTAGATTACATTCATTCTCCCTCTCTTGAAAAGTCTTTTTGTGACAAGGCAAGTTTAAAGCGGTACGGATTAATGCCTTCGCAAAAAGATAAGGTGAATGATGAAGAAGCCCATGCCATTGCTCAGTATATGTTCACCTATTATAGACCTCAAAAATTAATTCAAATACAGCAAGCTAAAGCAGAGTTTGATGCGCTTGCTCCAGGAAAAAAACTTGCGATTAAGCACAAATGTTTAGGATGTCATAGAATTAACAAAAAAATCATAGGTCCTTCTTTTAAAAGTATTGCTTCACGGTATTCACAAGCCGAGATAAAACAGAGTATTGAAAGTGGAAGTAAAAAGAAGTGGGAAAACTCTAGGGGCGCAATTATGCCGGCTTTTAAAAAGTTGAGTGATGAAGAACTCAATACCTTAAGTAAATGGATTGTAGAGAGATAAACTTTAGGGCATCTCTGAGTGAATATAGGGTTCTTAGAGGTCCCCTTTATTGTTTTGTTTTCATCCACACTTTAAAAGGCTGAAGTGCATCAATAAACTCACTGACATCTTTAATGTTTTCTTCGCTTAGCGGAAGTGTTGGCATAGCATTTGCGTCATAACCAAACCTTCTAAACTCCATTCCCGGTGCACGAATGTATTTCACTACATCTTCTTTACGTCGGTTGTACGAGACTAAATTAAAATCTTTTCCCATACCTGTTCCCATAGTAATACTGTGACAGATAGCGCAGTTTTGAAGGTAAACATCTTTACCCTCTTCAATGTTTGCTTGTAAGGGTAGTGTTGCTAAGAGTAGTAAAAAAGAGTATTTGAAATATTTCATAAGTAACCTTAAGTATTTAGGTAATAATAGTTTACTAAAGAGTTGTCACAAAGATATCATTAGAAGAAGTAAAATGCAAAAAGTAAAATGATATTTCTAAATGCTTTAATATGTTTTCACACGGTTGTCCCCATAATTTTTATATATATATTCACTGTTTATAAGTGTAACAAAAAGTTATTACAAAATAATTAAATTTAATATAAGTTAATTTTATTTGAGTTCAATATATAATTAAAATATATAAGTTTAACCATAGAAGTAATGGTGTAAAATAGATAAATATCCTGATGTAATAAGTGATTTTTTGTATTAAAACTGTGACTTGGAGCCTAAGATGATAGAAAATTTGTCGGTACTTGCTGTTGATGATGAGCCTTTTAATTTAGACCTTATTGAAGCTGCTTTTTTAGACTATGACAATATTAAAATCACCAATGCAATTGATGGACAAAGTGCCCTTGAACACTTAGACAATACCGAATTTGATGTGGTGCTGTTAGACATTAGTATGCCCAACATGGACGGATTAGAAGTCCTTGAGAAAATTAGAAAGAACCCCAAACTTAAACAACTCCCTGTCTTAATGGTTACCGCAAATGCTGAAAGAGAGAGCGAAGCCTTAGGTCTTGGTGCGAGTGACTTTATAGCAAAGCCTTACGATATTGAGGTACTTTGTGCACGTACGCTTAACTATGCGAAACTAAATGCTTACTATAAACAGGTTGAAAACCAAAAAGAAATTCTTGAAAAAGAGGTGGCTTTACGAACAAAAGAGCTTCAAGAAGCCCTTCTTCTTTCTAAAGAAACGGAGTATGAGATTTCAACACGTTTAGGTCGAGCGAGTGAGTTTAGAGATTTAGAAACGGGTGGTCATATTAAAAGGATGAGCCATTACTCAGAACTCTTAGCACGACTGTATGGCTTAGATGAAGAAGAATGTAAACTTATTCTTTATGCTGCCCCTCTACACGATATTGGAAAAGTAGGTATCCCTGATAAAATTCTTTTAAAACCAGGTCGTTTTGAACCTGAAGAGTTTGAAGTAATGAAACAACATGCTGCCATCGGTGCGAAGATGTTAGAAGGAGCGGAACGGTTTCCTGTTATTCATGCAGGTCAGATTATTGCCTTACAACATCATGAAAAATGGGATGGTTCAGGTTATCCTAATGCCCTTAAAGCTGAAGATATTCACCTTCATGCCCGTATTATTACCATTGCAGATGTTTTTGATGCTTTAAGCTCAAAGCGTTGTTATAAAGAGGCAATGCCCCTAGAAAAAGTACTCAGTATTATGAAAAATGACTCGGGAACACACTTTGATCCTAATCTTGTACCCTTGCTTTTAGATAACTTAGAGATGTTTCTTGAAATTCAAGAGACCTATCAAGATGAAGATAATGATCTGTGTATGGCAGATATTTTAGAAGGCTAGGGATGAAGATACTTTTTGTAGATGATAATGAACTGAACCGTATGGTGCTTCAAGATATGATGGAAATTTTGTTTGAAGAAATTTCAGTTGAAACCTATGACTGTGCACAAGCAGTTTTAGACTTAGATACTTCACAGTTTACTTTAATATTAAGTGATATTGATATGCCTTTGATAGACGGTTTTGAATTGCACGACAGACTTCGAAACGAACATAATTTTACCAAGCCCATTATTGCTGTGACGGCACTTGCTGTTTCGGGTGACAAAGAAAAAATGCTAATGCATGGCTTTAATGACTACATTTCAAAACCCATCGATATGAATATTTTGCAAAGCGTAATACAAAAATACATATAGGACCGTACCTTATGAAACAACCAGAAATAGATGCCATTCTCAAAAGTTATAACCTTACTCAAGCAGAACTAGACTCACGTGTTGTCTTACAAGAGTTTGTACACTCTATTTCTGGTATTGTAGTAGATGAATTTGCTAAAAATTTTCTTCTGAATAATCCGGAGCTTTCTATTTATCTGGCTCACACGGATGCGAACAGACTGCTGAAAAATATTAAAGAGTTTGTTGCCTTTGTTTTAAGCGCACCGGTTAACGAGGCTTATGTTAAACGCATACATTACATTGGTTCTATTCATTACTCCATCAAACTTGAACCGGCGAAGGTGAGTTATGGGTTTTGGGCTATTGGTGAGGTACTTAGCAAACTTGCAAAGGTCAATGAGTTAGTAGATGAGCATAAGAGTTTAATTACCAAGGTTCTTCGTTTTGTTGAACATCTTATGAATGATGGGTATTACCATCAAAAAGAGAAACAGTATGAAGAGTCCATTGAACAACTACGTGGGTTTAATGCGCAAAATGAGTTATACCTTGCCTTTCAGATGCACAAACAAAACATGAAAAGAATTGAGAGCTCATTTGAGTCTTGCGAGACCTCAGGTTTAGTAGGTATTCAAGATAGTCCCACCAAATGTGCTTTTGGTGAGGTTTTAGCAACATTAAAAAGCAATAAAAAGTATGAATATATTATGGATGGAGAAATTGAAGATATTATAGGTCTTCATGACAACTGGCATGAAGCTTTCGTTAATTATAAAAATGCCTCTGAACAGAAAAATATAGAAGAAATGCTAAGCTATAAAAATGAAATTGCTCTCATAACAAACACCTTAAAAGAACGCTTAGATGATACTCTTCAATCTTCCTTGGCTGACGGAAGAACCGCTTTAAACTCAGGTATTAAGTCTATGCGTAATATTACCGATCTTTTTAGAAAAATTGATACGCACAATAATTTTGAAGAGATGTTTAACGATACTTTTACAGAAACCTTTCGGGAATTTTCTTGGGCAATAGAAGATATTTACATTAGCTTTGATGTAGAAGCAGATCAAAGTTTTAGCATAAAAAAACAGTTACGTCATGAAGCGAAAAATATCTATTTAGGGATTAAACTCAAAGAGAGTCAAGATAGTGATTATATTTACGAGATGCTTACTATTTTAGTGGAGATTTTAGACCTACATTTCTCAGCTAAAGAGCGTGAAGTTTCACTTATTTCTTTTGCAGATAAGGCAGAAAATGCAAATAAGGCAAAAGATATGTTCTTAGCAAATATGTCCCATGAGTTGCGTACGCCTTTAAATGCGATTATGGGTTTTTCTCAGATTGTTATGATGAAAAAAGAGATTCCAGATGATGCCAAAAAATATGTCAAAAAGATAAACATTGCTGGAAACAACTTACTTGACTTAGTAAATACAATTTTAGATTTTGCCAAACTAGAGTCAGGAAAAATGCAGTTTACGCCACGCTTAAGTAATATCTCGAAGGTGCTTGATGAGGTTTCGATGTTAGTCTCTCCTTTAGCATTAGGTAAAGCAATAACCCTGAGTATGCCCAACATTATCTCCCTAAACCTTTACATTGATGACAAGCTTTTTAAACAAGTCCTTGTCAATCTTTTAACCAATGCAATAAAGTTCACAGCTAAAGAAGGCGAAGTTAGTTTAGCTATTAAGTATGATGCGCAAAAACGTATGTACCAGTTTAAAGTTAAAGACAATGGTGTGGGGCTTTCAGCTGACGCGATTTCTTCTCTTTTTCAAGCCTTTTCTCAAGTCGATAACATTTACCAAAAAACAGAACAAGGCACGGGACTTGGTTTGATGATTAGTAAAAAAATTATTGAAGACCTCCACAAAGGTCAAATTTGGGTTGAAAGTGTAGAAGGCGAAGGCAGTAGTTTCTTTATTACTATGCCAACACCAATGATTGAGTCGCATACCTATGAGATTAATGAAGCGCCTAAAGGTGCTCGGACGGCTTTGGTAGTAGAAGATTCTCCTGCGTATCAAAAGATTTTAGCGGAACATCTCAAAGAGAGTATTAACCTAACCTTTACAGATACGGTCAATAAGGCTAAACATCTTATTGTGCAAAACTCTTATGACTTTCTTATTTTAGATTTCTTTTTAACTGATGGAATTAGTTCTGAAGTTTTAGAGTTTATGGAAGAAGAGAACATTGAAATACCTACTATTGTTATTTCAGCAGAAGATGAGATTCAAATCTCTTCTTCGCTTTCGGGTTCGAGTAATTTAGAAGGTATCATTAACAAAAATAATATTGATAATATTTGTGCGTCTATTAAAGGTGAGGTTTTTAATGGCTGAGTACTTTCGTAAGTTTTTTAATGAAAGTATTGTTGGACCGGCAATGGTAGTTACCATTGCAATGCTTGTGGGTCTACTCTTCCTTGTTCCTTACCTTACCAAAGAACAAGATAAAAAAGATGCTTTTAAAGAGTCCAAACTTTTAGTAACGTATATGAAGATGTTTCGCTCTTACTACAACAGTGATATCTTGAGTAAAATTAAAGCGCACACGGACTTAAAGGTTAACTTTGATCATAAAGATTTTTCTACTACTGTACCTCTTCCTGCAACACTAGTGCATGACTTAGGTGAAGTGTTTACGAATGGAACAGATGTAAGTGTACAGATGTATAGTAATTTTCCTTTTCCAAATCGTAAAGATAGAGTCTTAGACAGTTTTCAAAAAGAGTCTTTGGCGTATGTAATGAAATACCCTGACCGTTCTTATTCTCGAGAAGATATGAAAGATGGTCAACTAGTGTACCGCACTGCCTTTCCTGATTTTCTTTCAGCAGATTCGTGTGTAAAGTGTCATAACACGAGACCCGATACACCAAAAAACACATGGAAGCTTGGTGATGTTCGAGGGGTAATAGAAGTGGCAGTCCCCATCGTAACTTCAGTGACCTCTGCACGTGAGTTAACTAAAAATATTGTAATGTTTATTATGTTGAACTTTTTTGTTTTAGCGATATATTATGTGGTGATGAACATGATGCGAAATAAAAAACTTGAAGATACGCATACGGACTTGCAAGAGAAGTATTCTTATAAAGATAAGATCCTTTCGGAGTACAAACGTGCAGTTGACTTAGGGGCAATTGTGAGTAAGGCAGATAAAAAAGGAAAAATTACCTATGTAAATGATGCCTTTATGGAGATTTCGGGCTATTCAAACGAAGAACTTATTGGACAATCTCACTCTATAGTTAGACATCCTGATACACCTAAAGATATTTTTGAAGAGATGTGGAAAATAATCTTAAGCAAACAGGTATGGCAGGGTAATCTTAAAAATAGAGCCAAAGATGGAAGTGATTATTATGTTTATGCAACCATTGTCCCTATTTTAGATGATAAAAATGAAATTGTAGAGTTTATTGCGATTCGTTATGACATTACGGAATTGCATTCTGCTTTAGAAGAAGCCAAACGCGCCGAAAGAGCAAAAGGACGTTTCTTAGCCAACATGTCACATGAACTTAGAACACCACTAAATGCTATCATTGGTTTTTCTCAAATTTTACAACGCAAAGAGGGTTTGGCTGAAAAAGAGAAAATGTATGTGGACAAGATTAATATCTCAGGACAGAACCTTTTAACCCTAGTTAATACAATTCTTGATTTTTCTAAGATGGAAGAGAACGAAATGGAATTTCACCCTTGTGAAGTTAATGTGAAACATCTGTTTGATGAGGTTTTAATTATGTTTGAAACGGCTATCTCTGAAAAGGCAATTAAAGTTTCTATGTTTGAATGTCTAGGAGATGAAGACATTTATGCAGACAGACAGCTTTTAAAACAAGCCTTACTTAATATCTTGTCTAATGCGATTAAGTTCTCTCCTGAGGGTAGTAGTATTAGTATTGAGTACACAAAAAAACAGACGAAGCATATTTTTAGTATTTGTGATGAGGGCGAGGGCATTCCTCCTGAAGAACTTGAAACACTTTTTACTCCATTTAAGCAGGGTGAAAACGCACAAAAAAATGCAGCAGTAGGAACAGGGCTTGGTTTAGCCATTACAAGTAAGATTATAAAAGAGCTTCATCGGGGTGATATTTGGGTGAAGAGTGAAGTTGGTAAGGGAACCTGCTTTTATATTTCACTTTAATAAGATAGAATTTCAGAAGGGCACTTCTAATAACCCTATACTCACTCAGCGATACAAGAAGTTTGCTATTACGAGGCAGATGTGTGAAGGAGCTATGAATAGCTTCAATCGCATCTAACGAAATAAGAGTAAATTTCTTGTATCGCCCTGCGGGAGTTTTTTTAAAGTGTAACCTTGCACACGTTTTTCCATCGCCAGAGCTACGGCTATGACTCAAGAAAATTCGTGCACAATCTCACCCTTTAAAAAACCTCTGAGTGAATATAGGGTTATTAGAAGTGCCCTCAATAATATTTAAAGGCTTATTGTGATTTTATCTATTGAATCTTCTTGCGACGATAGCGCTATTGCTATCACAGATATAAAGACAAAAAAGCTTCTGTTTCATAAAAAAATCTCTCAAGAGTTAGAGCATTCTGTTTATGGTGGAGTAGTCCCCGAGCTTGCTTCTCGTCTTCATGCTGAGGCGCTTCCTAAAATTCTTGAAGAGTGTAAACTATATTTTAAAGATTTAAGAGCCATTGCAGTTACCACCGCGCCGGGTTTGAATGTTACGCTTGTTGAAGGCGTTACCATGGCAAAGGCTCTGTGCATCGCCTTAGACCTTCCTCTTATTGCGGTGAACCATCTTAAGGGTCATATCTATTCTCTCTTTATAGAAAAAGAAACTTTCTTTCCGCAAACAGTTCTTTTAGTTTCAGGTGGGCATACGCAAGTTATTCAAGTGAAGTCTTTAGAAGAGATGGAAATGGTAGCGACAACAATGGATGACAGCTTTGGAGAGAGTTTTGATAAGGTCTCTAAGATGATGAAGCTTGGTTATCCGGGTGGACCTGTGATTGAAAAGATGGCAAGAGAAGGAGACGAAGACAGATACCCAATGCCTTTACCTCTTTCACAATCTCCTTTAATCGCGTTTTCATACTCAGGTTTAAAGAATGCTGTACGTCTTGTAGTCCTTGATGCAAAAGAAGAAGATTATCCTGATGTTGCGGCTTCTTTTCAAAAAGCAGCTGTAGGTCACTTGCTCCAAAAACTGAAGAAGTACTTTAAAACAAATCCACCTGAAAATTTTTCTATTGTGGGTGGGGCTTCGGCAAATTTATACCTAAGAGAAAAAATCCACACTTTATTAACACCGCATAAGGCTACACTTACACTATCGAAGTTAGAGTACTGTTCAGATAACGCAGCAATGATTGGACGGGTAGCAATTGAGATGTATGAGAAGAAGATGTTTACACCTTTACATGAGGTAAAAACTCAGCCGCGAACCTCATTATAGATATATCCCTATTTTTAGAGGTAATATTAAATTTTACTTAAACAAAATGCCCTTTAAGATAATTAAGAGCATTATTATCCGAATTAACTATAATTTCGGCAACTTAAAAATAAAAATACAAGGAGCCAAAAATGGCAACTACAAAATTCAAAGGTACTGAAGTAGAATTACTTGGTACACAAATCAATGTTGGTGACAAAGCACCTGCAATTACTGTTGTAAACTCAGATGGTCTTGGTGATCTTACTGTTGGTGGCGCTCAAGATAAAAAACAACTTATCATTGTTGTTCCTTCACTAGATACTGGTGTATGTGCTACTGAAACTCGTAACTTTAACGCTAAAGCTTCTGATCTTAAAGACGTTACAACTACTGTTGTTTCTCTTGACCTTCCATTTGCTTCAGGACGTTTTTGTTCAGCAGAAGGTATCACTAACTTAACTGTTGCTTCTGATTTCCGTAACAAAGATTTCGCTAACGCTTATGGTGTTCTTCTTGGTGGATCTGTTCTTGCAGGTGTTACTTGTAGAGCAATCTTCGTAGTAGATACTAACGGTATCGTTACTTACAAAGAAATCGTTCCAGAAATTACTGAAGAACCAGAATATGACAAAGCTCTTGCAGCTGCACAAGCGTAATTCTAATACTTTTTAAATACCTTTAGAGCCTCGGCTCTAAAGACTTCTTTCCTCTTTCTTTAAACTTTCAATTTACTTTTTTATTAACCTAAAGCCTAAACTTTTGTGATACTATATTCCTAACTTTTTATTTGGGAGAATTAAATGTCTAAAATATTATCAGGTGTTTTATTAGCAGGACTACTTAGTCTGAGTGCTCAAGCAGATTTACTTCGTGTTGAGATGGGTGGGGGTATCTGGCAAAATGAGATGAAAGGTACGATTACAAGTACGGATACTACAGGTTTGATAACAGCTACTTTTGATACGGAACTCTTAGGATATGAGAAAGAGGATAAGGGTTATTTATGGATGTTTATAAAACACCCGATTCCTATTCTTCCTAATTTACGTTTAGAATATGCGGCAGTTAATTATTCGGGTACATCTACTCAATCTTTTGAATATCAGGGTAAAATTTACCAAGCAAATACAAAATCTGAAACTACCTTAGATCAGTTTGATATCATCATGTACTATAACCTTTTGGATAATACAGCGTGGACTACAATAGACCTTGGATTAGATGTGAAAATAGTACAGTCAGAGTTTAATGCAGTCGATAGTTTATCAGGTGTTACTGTAGATGAAAAAGAGACCTTGCCGATACCAATGGCTTATGCGCGTGCCCGTTTTGATCTACCTTTTGGTTTAGGTATTGAAGGTATTGGAAAATATATTTCTTATAAAGATACTAAAGTAATTGATTATCTAATTAAAGCAGATTATACATTAGAAGATGTGTTACCAATAGATATTGGTTTTGAAGTAGGGTATCGTTTTGAAAAATTTGATATTGATGGTGATGACTTTAGTATTGACACCTCTGCTAATATTGAAATAGATGGTATTTTTGCAGGAGCTGTAATTAGATTCTAAAGATACTTTGTATCAATAATAATCACTTCGTTTTCGAGGTGAATATTAAACTGCTCAAAAACCTTTTTTTGAGCAAGTTTAATAAGTTCAATTGCTTCATCAAAGGTACCCGCACCAAGATTTACTAAAAAATTTGCATGTTTTTCAGAAAAAGCCATGCCTCCTATTTGAAAACCTTTTAATCCCACTTCTTGTATGAGTCGTCCGGCTGAGTCGCCTTCAGGATTTTTAAAACAGCTTCCTGCACTAGGGTCTAAGGGTTGATTATCTCGCATTTTTTTAAACATCTCTAAGTGTTCGGTACTAAAACCCTTATGTATCTCAAAACGGGCTTCAAAAACCACACCTTCAAAGTCTGTCCATCGATACCCATGAGGAATGTATTTTTTAAGGATTTCACCTTTTTCAGTTACGATTGAGTGCAAGTGGTTAAAGATTTCATACTCTTTAAGTCCTGCATTCATCTTAATCATACCCCCAATACTTCCTGGGAGTTTAGGTAAAAGTTCAAAATGAGCAATGTCATGTTTCTTACAAAAAGAGAGAACACGACCACCTGCTGTTGCCGCACCGATACAAAGAAGATTATCTTTAATTTTAATGTAGTCAAAGTTTTTTCCTAAAATCATTAAAGCTGGAAGATGTTCTCCAATGAGAACATTGTTACAGTGACCCAACATATAATGATTTTCAGGATAAGTTCTTTCTTCGATGACAAAAACATCAACAATGGGGCCGATTTTAAGAGAAGAATGTTTGGAAAAGTCTATCTGCTTTTGCATTTAAGAGACAAATTCTGGAATCATATTAATAATGCGTGTTGCAAATTCGGTCATCATGTTAAGCATCCAAGGCATGGTTACAATGATAACTAAAACAACACCAATAATTTTAGGGATAAAAGAAAGGGTCATTTCGTTGATTTGTGTAGTGGCTTGAAAAATACTAACAGCAAGACCTAAGAACATACCCGTAAGTAGTCCTGGAAGTGCAAGCATAAGAGCAATTTTAAAAGTTTCAACACCTAATGCAACGAGTTGTGAGTCCATATAAGATTTTCCTTATCCCTTTCTAAGTTCTGTGTACTCTCTTGGAAGTGTAAAGTCTTCTGCTTTAATCAAGTCTGTGTAATAACCGTGTTTATATCCTAACTCATAAAGCTTATTGATTGCCTTATATTGTAAAGGTGAAAGAGAAATTGAATCATCGTTAGCGTAAAGTTCTAGATATTTATCAAGAGTTTCCCCTTCAATGCGAACAAGATCTTGTTCTACTAAAAGTTTACATAACTCTTCTTTTCGGTCACGTGCAACTTGAACAGCTTCAGTTAAAGTGTCTTCGTAGGCTAGAGCTTTGTTAAGTGGAAGTGAACGACGAATTGCCATACCACCAAGTGGTAAAGGAAGTGTTTTATCTTCACATAATTCTTGCCAAATATCCCACATTTCACGTTCAACTTCAAGGGTGTCTCCAAAGGTAAGAATACTTTCATGGATTAAAACACCTGCGTGAACCTCACCACTTCGTACTGCTTCTTCAATCTCTAAGAAATTCATGTAAGTAATACGTGCATCAGGGTAAGCAATTCTAAACAAGAGTGCATTGGTGGTGTACTTCCCACTAAGTGCTACTTTAAAGTTACGTTTGAGTGTTTCACCCTTACGTTTGATAAGTTTAGGCCCATAACCTTCTCCAAAAGAGACAGCTGTTCTTAACAAGGCAAAGTCTTCTTTAATTAGAGGCAAAAGAGCAAAAGAGATAGCAGAAATATCATAAGTTCCGGCAAGTGCTTCAACGTTTAATGTCTCAATATCTAAGGCAATATTATCAAACTCTACATCATCTTGTGTTACCCAGCCAAATTTAATGGCGTAATACATGAAAATATCATCAGCATCTGGGGAGTGGGCAATCTTCATCTTGGTCATAATGGTCCTAAAATAGAGCCTAAGCTCAAAAATCTTTAAAAAAAACAGTAGAAAACAAAATATCTTATACGAATTATAAAATTTGCACTACTAATTTGCTTTTATAAATAAGATTTTAACCAAAGAACGCTAAAATTACGCATTATTTTCTTTCATTAGGAAAAAGACTTGCTGTGACCTAGTATATAGACTCAGCATTTCATACAAGTGTATGACCGAGAAAGGTTTCTTGGAGCTATAGTTCTTCTATGGCGTAAAGGTTCTGACGAAGGCTCAAACGCTTGTGTGAAATGCCAGCAGGGAGCAAAAAATAGAAACAATCTTGCACAAAACTTTTTATCACCATAGCTATTGCTATGACTCAAAAAAGATTTTGCACAATTTTATATCTATTTTTTACTCTGAGACTATATACTAGGTCGCAGTAAGTCTTATATATTGCATTTTGCAATATAAAATTATAAATATATCAATTTGTCATATAATTTACTAACTTTAAAAATAATATGACAAACAAGGAAGAACTAATGGATGCAAATAAACAAAAATCACTGGACCTAGCACTAAAACAGATTGACAAAGCTTTTGGAAAAGGCGCATTGATGCGTCTTGGAGATAAAGTAATTGAACCAATCGAATCAATTAGTACAGGTTCTATTGGACTTGACCTTGCATTGGGGATTGGTGGTATTCCTAAGGGTCGTGTTATTGAAATTTATGGACCTGAATCTTCAGGTAAGACAACACTGACACTTCAAATTACAGCAGAGTGCCAAAAAAAAGGTGGGGTATGTGCCTTTATTGATGCAGAACATGCTTTAGATGTTGGATATGCTAAAAACCTTGGTGTTGATGTTGATAATTTACTTGTTTCTCAACCCGACTACGGTGAACAAGCACTTGATATCGTTGAAACTATTGCCCGTTCAGGAGCAGTAGACTTAATTGTTATTGATTCAGTTGCAGCACTTACTCCAAAGGTTGAGCTTGAAGGTGAAATGTCAGACCAACAAGTGGGTGTTCAAGCCCGTCTTATGTCTAAGGCACTTCGTAAGTTAACTGCTGTTTTACATAAGATGAACTGTACTGTAATCTTTATTAACCAAATTCGTATGAAGATTGGTATGATGGGTTATGGTTCACCTGAAACTACAACGGGTGGAAATGCACTGAAGTTTTATTCTTCAGTTCGTATTGACATTCGCCGTATCGCGACACTTAAACAAGCAGAACAAGCTATCGGTAATCGTACTAAGGCAAAGGTTGTTAAGAACAAAGTTGCACCACCGTTTAAACAAGCGGAGTTTGACATTATGTTTGGAGAAGGTATCTCTAAATTTGGTGAATTAGTAGACTACGGTGTTAAGCTTGATATTATTGACAAGAGTGGAGCTTGGTTCTCATACGAGGATAAGAAACTTGGTCAAGGTAGAGAAAAAGTCAAGGAAGAGTTTAAACAAAATCCTGAATTAGCAGCAGAAATTGAATTAAAAATTAAAGTGGCTATGGGCATCTCAGATGTTCAAGACATGGATAAAAATGAAATAAACGAGGCAGATAACGAATGATATATATTGATAATGTAAACGCAATGGAAGTAATGGATTCTCGTGGGAATCCAACAGTAAAAGCTTATGTAACTTTAAGTGATGGAACAACAGCCGAAGCAATCGTACCTTCAGGTGCAAGTACAGGTAAAAGAGAAGCTCTTGAACTACGTGATGGCGGAGCTCGCTACATGGGTAAGGGTGTTCTTAAGGCAGTTGAAAATGTAAACTCAACACTTGCTGATGTGTTAATTGGTATGAGTCCATTTAACCAAGCAGTGATTGATGCTACGATGAAAGAAGCAGATGGTACTGAAAACTATGGAAACCTTGGAGCTAACTCAGTTCTTGGTGTTTCTATGGCAGTAGCTCGTGCAGCGGCTAAGTCTCTTAGCATTCCTCTTTACCGTTACTTAGGTGGTGCTAACGCACTGACTATTCCTACTCCAATGCTAAACATTATCAATGGTGGTTCTCACGCTGATAATTCAGTTGATTTTCAAGAATATATGATTGTGCCTGTAGGTTTTGAA
>Ga0256826_1001574_pt1 | contig 14163 bp, 15 predicted proteins | sample CV79metaG_FD_185975 | JGI IMG/M metagenome (GOLD analysis project Ga0256826, IMG submission 185975) | Hydrothermal vent microbial communities from East Pacific Rise, Pacific Ocean - CV79 | ecosystem: Environmental > Aquatic > Marine > Hydrothermal vents | place: Pacific Ocean: East Pacific Rise...
TAAAAGAAATCACTATAGTAACGCTTATTTGCATTAGTATTTTAATATTTTGGTACTATAAAAAATCAAAATAAAGACTTTATAATATTTATTTGTTATAATAATGCCAATAATTTTATATATACAAATTTTATTTGTATTATATGATTAAAATTTTATAAAAGTTGATAAAAGGAAAAAATAATATGAAGAAAATAATTTTAATTAGTGCAGCAGCATTAACATTAAGTACATCACTAATGGCTGGGGAAACTTTAAGACTACTAACATGGAAAGGTTACGCACCTGCTCAATTAGTAAAAGCATTTGAAGAAAAAACTGGTATTGATGTAAAGATTACTTATTCAAATAATGAAGAGATGGTTGCAAAATTAAGAGCAACTAGAGGAGCTGGTTTTGATTTAGCTCAACCTAGTCAAGATAGAATCACATCTGTTCAAAAGAAATTCCCGATTTATCAAGCAATAGATTTTTCAAAAATAAATACAAAACAATTGATAACTTCGATGGTAGATGCTGTTAAGAAAAATACTCTTGTAAAAGGTAAGTCTTACGGTGTTCCATATTGTTATGGTACTACAGGTATGATAGTAAATACAAAATTAGCGCCAAATGCTAAAGATTGGTCTGATTTATGGAATCCAAAATATGAAGGTAAAATTTCTTATAGATTAAAAAGACCTCTTTTAATTGCAACTGCATTTGGTATGGGTGAAGATCCTTTTGCATTATATAATGATAAAAAAGCTTATAAAGCATTGATGAAAAGAGTTGAAAAAAAATTAATTGATAATAAAAATTTAGTAAAAACATATTGGACAAGTGGAGATACTCAAGTTAGTTTAATAAAAAATGGCGATGTTAATGTTGAATCTGGTTGGGATGGTAAAGGTTGGTCTTTACACAAAATAAATCCTGATATTGACTTTATTGCACCAAAAAGTGGAGCTTTAGGTTGGATTGATACTTTTGCAATTCCTGCAAAAGCAAAAAATGTTGAAGCTGCATATAAATGGATTAACTTTATGCTTGAAGCAAAAAATGCTGCATATTTCACAAATAAAGAAGGATACGGTACTGCATCAAATGCAGCAACAGAATTCTTAAGTGATGAAATTAAAGCTAATTTCAACAGATCATTTTCAAAAGCTGATATAGATAATATTAAATGGCACCCTCCAGTTCCAGCTGGTTTTGAAAAAATAGAAGCAAAAGTATTAGATAGAATAAAAGCTGCTAATTAATATAAATTATTAAAATAAAAAAGGGGGTAATTTTAAATTACCCCCTTTTTGTTATTACAAGGATAAAAATGAATCATATTTTAGAGATTAAAAATCTAAAAAAAGTATTCCCAGAATTTACTGCTGTTGATGGTATAGATTTTTTTGTTGAAGAAGGTGGATTTTTTTCAATACTTGGACCTTCGGGATGTGGAAAAACAACATTATTAAGAATGATTGCAGGTTTTGAAGAACAGACTCAAGGTGATATTATTATTCATGGTGAATCTATGAAAAATGTTCCTCCTGAACAAAGACCTGTAAATATAGTATTTCAAAATTTAGCACTATTTCCAATGATGAATGTAGAAAAAAACGTAGCATTTGGTTTACAAAGATTAAAATTATCTAAAGATGAAATAAATACAAGAGTTAACGATATGTTAAGTCGTGTAGGATTACTGGGGTATGAAAAAAAACAAATCTCAGAACTTTCAGGTGGTCAAAAACAGCGTGTTGCATTAGCTCGTTCTTTAGTTTTAAAACCATCAATATTATTACTTGATGAGCCATTAAGTGCATTAGATAGAAAACTTAGAGAATATATGAAAATAGAGTTAAAAACTCTACAAAAAGAGCTTGGAACTACTTTTATATATATAACTCACGATCAAAGTGAAGCTTTAGTTATGAGTGATAAAATTGCAGTTATGAACAAAGGTAAATTTGAGCAAATTGATACACCAAAAAATCTTTATAGAAATCCACAAACATCTTTTGTAGCTGGTTTTGTTGGTGAAAATAATCAATTTGATGTAAAATCTTATGAAAATAATATTATAAGTATGAAAGATTCTTGGAGTGTAGTTAAAAAAGATTTAGACTTTATACCTGCAAAACTTTTTATTCGTCCTGAAGCATTTATTATAAACCCTAATGAACAATTAGAGAATATCAATAGAATTGAAGTTAGTATTAAAACAATATTATTTGATGGTTCAAATACAAAGCTATCTGTAATTATTAAAAATACCAATGATGAACTAAGAGTATCACTTCCACAAAATGCACAGTTTGAAGATTTAAAAGAAGAAGATATTTTAATACTTGGTGTTGCCTATGATGATATCAAATGTTATAAAGAATAAGTCTTGAAAAAAAATAATCTAACTTTTTATTTACTTTTAGCCCCTGTATTACTTTGGTTAATTTCATTAATTGTACTTCCTCATATTGACTTATTTGTTAGTTCGTTTCAATTTGAAAATGATGATGGTGATATGGTTTATTCATTTGCTAATTATTTGGCATTTTTTGAAGATAAGATTTATTGGCTTACATTTGTAAAAACTGCATTTTATTCTATAGCTATTACAGCTTTAGCTTTTGCTATAACATTTCCCGTTGCATTTTATTTGTCAAAAGTTGTTTCACTAAAATATAGTGGATTTATGACTTTACTTTTACTAATTCCTATTTGGGTTGGTGAACTAGTTACTATTTATGGTTGGATGATATTATTAAGTGACAATGGAGTTATTAACCAATTTTTAATGTATATTGGAATTATCAAAACTCCTATAAATATGCTATATACAAATTTTTCTATGACTATTGGTCTTGTATATATGTCAATGTTATTTATGATTGTACCTATTATGTCAGCATTAGATAGTCTTGATGATAGTATTATTGAAGCTGCTAGTGATTTAGGTGCTTCAAAATGGACAATATTTACACAAATAATAATACCTTATGCAATGCCTGGAATTGCTTCAGGTAGTATAATTGTATTTATGCTTATTATTGGGGATTATGTTGCACCAAATATTTTAGGTGGAAAAAGTTCATTATGGTTTACAGAGCAAATTTATAATGAATTTTTAGCAACATTTAACTGGAATGAAGGTGCAGCATTTGGATTTATGTTACTATTTCTTTCATCTTTAATTATATGGCTTGCACTAAAATTAAGTGGACAAAAGTTAGAAAGGGTTGGTTCATGATAAGAAGTTTACCAAATTCAACTATATATAAAATAACTTTTAGAATTTATATATCATTATTTTATATTTTTTTAATAATGCCGTTACTTACTGTTGCAATTTTAGCTTTTAATGACTCTAATTTTATATCATTACCTTGGAATGGATTTACTCTTGACTGGTTTTATATAAATACTGAAGAAAGAGTTGGATTACTTGCAGATGAAAATCTTATTTTAAGTATTTGGACTAGTTTACAAACTGGATTTTTAGTTGCCATACTTTCTACTATTGTTGGAACTATTGCTGCACTTTTATTTGAACAAGAAAATTTTAGGTTTAAAGGCCTTTTATATTTTCTAGCTCTTTCTCCTCTTGTAATTCCTGGAGTAATATTAGGTATTTCTATTTTAATATCTTCAACAATTGCAGGAAATTATATAGAAACAAATTTTGGAGTTGATATTGAATGGCTAAGACCTAGTTTTTGGCTTGTGGTTATTGGTCAATTTTCATTTGGTGCTACATATGTTATGCTTCTTGTAAGCGCAAGATTAAAAAAGTTTGATAGAGCATTAGAAGAAGCAGCATTAAGTTTAAGAGCTTCAAGACTACAAGCTATATGGTATGTCACAATTCCATATCTAAAACCTGCAATTATTGGAGCTTTTGTAGTTGCATTTTTGATTAGTTTTTCAAATTTTAATACTACTATATTTCTTGCAGGTTCTGATCCAACTTTACCTATTGATTTATATTCAAGAATAAAGTTTTCATCAACTCCTGTTTTAAATGCAGTATCATTTTTGATTGTTACAGTTATTACGCTATTTGCGGTATTTAGTTTGGTTATAAATAGGAAAAAATAAAATGCTTTTTTATAATAATTTTAAAAATAAAAATCTAAAAATTGCACATAGAGGTTATAGAAGCCAAAGAGCAGAAAATACTCTAAGTGCATTTGAATATAGTATAGGAAAGTTTGATTTTATTGAACTTGATATTCAAGTTACAAAAGATAATCGTCTTGTGGTATTTCATGATTATACTTTAAATAGAACTACAAATATAACTGAAAATAACAACTTTGTTTTTAATGGCAGTTACAATATATATGATTATACACTTGAAGAATTGAAGCTTTTAGATATTAGTTCTTGGTTTTTAAAAGTTGATCCATTTGATACTATACAAAATAATGTTAACTTACAAAAAGAGCTAAAACATTTTTCTATACAAAAAATCATGACATTTGATGATATATTACAATTTGCAAATACTAATAATATTGCAATAAATATAGAACTAAAAGATTGCTCGTATATTAAAGATGAACTGTTTATAAAAAAAGTATATCAGAGTTTAAAAAAAGCAAAGATGAAAGTACCTTTTTTAATATCTTCTTTTAATCATAATTATTTAAAACTACTAAAAACTTTAGATTTAGATATTTGTACTGCTGCAAATATTGAAAAAAGAATTCCTAATGATTTCATAGGATATTTAAAAAATTTAAAAGTGGAAGCTTGCCATATAGCAAGTGAATTGATAGATGATGTAGATACGAAAGAGTTAATAAAAAATGATTTTACAATATCAGTTTTTACCGTAAATGATAAAAACCAACAAGAAGATTATTTTAAAAGATCAATAAGAGCTGTTTTTACAGATATATTATAATTAACTAAGCTCTTTTATTACTATTGGTAATAGTATTTTTTCTATTAGATTATAAGTTTTACTAAATTCTATAAACTCTTTCCCATCTGGATCTTCAAAACCTACATGTATTACTTTTGTATTTGTATTAAATACAGGGCAAGATTCATTAGCGTTATCACAAACAGTTACTACTAAATCATAAGAAATATCCATAACCTCATCAATTACTTTTGAATGATATGCATCAATCCAGCAATTATTATCTTCTAATATTTTTTTAGCATTTATATTTACTTTTCCACTTGCTTTAACACCTGAACTATATGCTTGAATACCATCTAGTTTTTTATTTATTAGAGCTTCTGCGATTATACTTCTACAAGAATTTCCTGTACATAATATTAATACTTTTTTCATATTATTATTTACCTTTATTTTTTGAAATTATATCTAAAATTTTATTTTATTTATAATATCAACTAATTATTTGATACCTTTATCTTTCCAGTATTTTCTAACTTTTTTTGTTAACTCATCAGGTAAAGGAACAAATCCTAGACTTTTAGCAATTTCTTGTCCATGTTCATATGACCAATCATAAAAATCAATTACTTTTTTATTCATTATTGATTTTTCTTTTGGTATTAATATAAATGTTGCAGCAACCATTGGATATGAATCTTTACCATTTGGATCAGTTATAATAGAATAAAAATCTTCATTTGCATTTAGGTTTGCTTTTTTAGAAGATGCTTGAAAAGCTTTTAAAGTTGGTTTTATAAAATATCCATCTTTATTTTGTAATGTTGCCATTGATATAGAATTATTTACAGCAACTGCATAATCTATATATCCAATTGCATATGGTATTTGTTTTAAAAGAGCAATTACTCCAGAGTTTTTATTTCCTGATATATGTTGAGTTCCTGGCCATGAAAGTGATTTCACTGCACCATAAGTTTTTTTCCACTTTTCACTACTTTTACTTAAATAATATGTAAAGTTGTATGTTGTACCACTACCATCAGTTCTATGAATAAATGTTAACTTTTCATGAGGTAAATTCATTTGCTTATTTTCATCTGAGATTAGTTTATCATCCCAGTATTTTATTTTTCCCATTGCTATTTGAGTAATTGCAGTTCTACTTAGTTTAATATTTAGTTTACCTGGAATATTGTATCCCATAACAATTGAACCAACTACTGAAGGAAATTGATATAAACCATTTTTTTTTAATATTTCTGGACTTAATGGCTTATCTGTTCCTGCAAAATCTACCCACCTTGCTTTAGCATCTTTTATTCCAGCAGAAGAACCTTTCTTTTCATACAAGACTTTTATTCCTGTTTGTTTACTATATTCTTTTAACCATTTTTGGTAAACTGAATATGGAAATGATGCCCCACTTCCTTTTAAATCTGTAGCATTTAAACTTATACTTGCAAGTATTCCTGCTACTGCTAAAGTAACTATTTTATTCATAGGTAATCCTAATTTTATATTCATACGATAAGTATACAATAAAAATTACAATTTTATTCATAATTTATATTTTTATTCTTATTTTATATGTACAATTTTATTAAGTTTGCTTTGCTATTAAGCACTATTATACTATCATTGCAGTTATAAAACAGTATAAAATTTAGGAATATTATGAAAAAAGCAGTATGTATTTTAAGTGGTGGTATGGATTCAACATTGGCTTCATATCTTGCCCTTCAAGATGGTTATGAGATTATAACAGTACATTTTAACTACGGACAAAGAACACAAGATAAAGAACTTCAAGCATTTAGAGATATTTCAAACTCTTTAAATGTATCAAATAAATACGAAATTGATTTACCATTTTTTAGTCATATTGGAGCATCTGCTCTTACAGATAGTAGTATTGATGTACCAACAACGGGTGTAGAAGATGGAGTTCCTATTACTTATGTACCATTTAGAAATGGAATATTCCTAAGTATTGCAACTGCTATTGCTGAAAAAGAAGGTGCAAGTGCATTATTTATAGGTGTAGTTCAAGAAGATAGTAGTGGATATCCTGATTGTACAGATACATTTATAAGTAAAATGCAAGGTGCTATGAATCAAGGAACTAAAGAAGATACTGTATTAGAGATATTAACTCCTTTAGTTCATCTAAGCAAAGCACAAATTGTAACAAAATCACTTGAACTAAATGTACCACTTGAACTTACATGGTCATGTTATCAAAATAGCGATGTCGCATGTGGTATTTGTGATAGTTGTCGTTTAAGATTAAATGGTTTCAAAAAAGCAAATAGCAAAGATAAAATACCTTATGAAATCTAAAATAAAATCATTTGCAAAAGAGATATTTATATTTGCAGTAACTCTAATAATAATATCAAATGCAATTTCATATTATAAGAGTAATGATTTAAAAAAAGAAAACCTAACTATTAAAAAACTTATATTAATTGATGGTTCAATATATACATTTCCAAAAAATAAAGCTGTACTAGTTCACTTTTGGGGAACATGGTGTCCTATATGTAAACTTGAAGCTACAAATATTGATGCTATTTCAAAGAATTTTGAAGTAATTACAATTGCAGTTGATTCCAAAAGTAATAAAAATATACAAGAATATTTAAAAAATAATAATGTAAACTATAAAGTTCATAATGATATAAATTCAAAATATGCAAGTAATTTTAATATTCAAGTATATCCTAGTAGTTTTATATACAATAAAAAAGGCGAATTATTATTCACAGAAGTTGGATACACTTCAACTTATGGACTGAAACTAAGAATGTGGTGGGCTTCACTATAAAATATATTTAATTAAATCTCATTTTTGCCTTATATAATATTATTTATGTATAATTGCATTATATTAAAGGGTAGATATGAAATGGCAGATAAGTAAACAATTTGATTTTTGTTATGGACATAGAGTTTGGTCTCAAGAGTTAAACGTAGAATATGCACTTGATGATTGTCTTATGTGTAGACACCTACATGGACATCAAGGTAAAGTTTTAGTACACCTTGAAAGTAATGAATTAAAAAATGGAATGGTAACTGATTTTAAACATTTAAATTGGTTCAAAAAATTTTTAGATGATACTATTGATCATAAATTTATAGTAGATATAAATGATCCTTTATACCCTACTTTACTTCCATTTTATAAAGATGGCAATAATCTTCATACTATGAATGAAAACTATAAAATACCAAACTTAACTATCATAAAAGATGAACCTTTACATATCAAAGAGATGTATGAGGGATTTATTATTGTTGATTTTGTACCAACAAGTGAAAATATATCAGCATGGCTACTTAAAATAGTAAGTGATAAAATGGCAAAAATTGGTATATCTGTATCACACTTAGAATACTTTGAAACACCAAAAAGCCGTTCTGTGGTATATAACTAAATGCTTGAAGTAAATGAAATCTTTGGACCAACTATCCAAGGAGAAGGAAAACTAGTAGGAAACCCAAGTGTTTTTGTACGATTTGGAAACTGCAATATGAGTTGTTCTGGCTTTGGAGTTGAGTATGAAACACCAAGTGGGATTAAAAAATTCTCTTGTGATTCATATTATGCTAGTGATACTGCATTTAAAGATCAATGGAATAAATATGAATCAAGTAAACCATTAATAGAAGAAGTAAATAAACTTTTACCTTCTTATAAATGTGATATTGTAATAACTGGTGGTGAGCCACTTTTATATTGGAAAGATATTGAATTTCAAAAGTTTTTACACTATTACATAAATCTTGGATACAAAATAACTATTGAAACTAATGCTAGTATAAGTATTGAGTTAAACCAAGCTTGGCATAAAGAGATATTATTTTCTATGAGTGTAAAACTTAGTAATAGTGCTGAGAGTTTAAATAAAAGAATAAATATACCTAATATTACTAATATAATAAATCTAAATAAACAATCATATTTAAAATTTGTTGTTAGTTGTGATTGTATAAATAATGCTTTAGTAGAAATACAAGATATTCAAAAACAAATACCTTCATGTGATATATACTTAATGCCTATGGGTGATACATCAAAAGATATAGATAAAAATTCATTAAGCGTAATTGAACTATGTATTAAAAAAGGATTTAAATATTCTGATAGACTTCATATTAGAGTATGGGATAACAAAAGAGGAGTTTAGATTATGATGGTAGCAGAATGGGAAAATCAAGACTTTGTACAACTTGTATTTCCACATAAAAATACAGATTGGATTGAGTACTTTGATGATGCAATTGATACGTTTATAAATATTGCAAATACTATAAGAAAATATCAAAAAGTTTTAATAGTTGCAAATGAACTTTTATATGTAAAATCATTATTTAAAGATTATGATAACCTTACTTTTATAAAACTAGATTCAAATGATACATGGTCAAGAGATTTTGGTGGAATTACAGTAAAACATGATGATACATATACTATATTAGATTTTAAATTTAATGCTTGGGGAAAAAAGTTTGAATTTGCTAAAGATGATAAAATCACTAAACAATTAAAACTAAAAGGATTACTTAAACAATACTCACACCATAGTGTAAATATGGTTTTAGAAGGTGGAAGTATTGATACTAATGGAGAAGGTATTATTCTTACTACAGAAGATTGTTTATTAGAAAAAAATAGAAATCCACATTTAAATAAAGCAAGTATTCAAAAACACCTTTGCGAATACTTGGGTGCCAAAAAAGTATTGTGGCTTAAGAATGGAACTTTAAAAGGTGATGATACAGATTCTCATATTGATACACTTGCTAGGTTTGTAAATAGTAATACAATTGTATATCAAACTTGTTCTAATAAAAATGATGAAAATTATAATAGTCTAAAAGCAATGGAAGAAGAATTAAAAACTTTTACCAATTTAAATAATGAACCTTTTAATTTAATACCTCTTCCCCATATAGAACCTATATATAATCAAGATGATAGATTACCGGCTACTTATGCTAATTTTTTAATCATAAATGGAGCTGTTTTAGTACCATTTTATAATGATTCAAATGACACACTCACACTTGATATATTTAAAAAGTTATTCCCATCTTCAGATATTATCGCCATAGATTGTACAACTCTAATCAAACAACATGGAAGTTTACATTGTGTAACTATGCAATATCATCAAAAAGAGCTAATAAGCCAACCAAAAGATATTTTAAGAACAGCACTTATTCAACAAAAATATTATGATTCAAAAGAAAAAACAATAAAAAGAACAGTAGAACTTATATATCAAGCAGCTAAAAATGGAAGTGAACTTGTTGTTCTTCAAGAGTTACATCAAACAGATTATTTTTGTAAAAATGAAGATGTAAATAACTTTGATTTAGCAAACTCTTATGAAGAGGATATTAAATTTTGGTCAAAAATTGCAAAGCAAAATAATATTGTATTAGTAACATCACTTTTTGAAAAAAGAGCAGCAGGTCTTTATCATAATACTGCTGTTGTATTTGAAAAAGATGGAAGTATCGCTGGAAAATATAGAAAAATGCATATACCTGATGATCCAGGATTTTATGAAAAATTTTATTTTACACCTGGAGATACTGGGTTTGAGCCTATCAATACAAGTGTAGGAAAATTAGGAGTGCTTATATGTTGGGATCAGTGGTATAGTGAAGCTGCTCGTCTTATGACACTAAAAGGTGCCCAAATATTAATATATCCTACTGCTATTGGTTGGTTTGAAGATGATGACAAAGATGAAAAGGCAAGACAATTAGATGCTTGGATAACAGTTCAAAGAGGACATGCTATTGGAAATGGTATTCCTGTAATAAGTGTAAATAGAGTAGGATTTGAAGTTGATAATTCAAAAGTATTAAAAGGCACTAAATTTTGGGGAAATTCATTTGTAGTAGGACCACAAGGTGAGTTTATAGCTAAAGCAAATGAAGATGAACAAATATTATATGCCTCTATAGATAAAGAAAATAGTGAAAATGTAAGAAGATGGTGGCCTTTTTTACGTGATAGAAGAATAGAAGCTTATAATGATATTACAAAAAGATATATTGATTAAAAATATGGTAAAATAACAAAAATATAGGAGAATTATATGAAATTTACAGGAACAAATGTACTAGTAACTGGTGCAAGTAAAGGTATTGGAGCTAGTATTGCAAAGCAACTAGCAAGTCATGGTTTAAAAGTATGGATTAACTATAGAAGTAAACCAGAACTAGCTGATGGGGTAAAACAAGAGATTGAAGATGCTGGCGGAACTGCTGCTGTTATTAAAGGTGATGTTTCAATTGAAGGTGATTGGAAAGAGATGCTTTCAACTATAAAAGATAGTGATGGGCAACTTTCATACCTTGTAAATAATGCAGGAATTACTAAAGATAAACTTGCTATTAGAATGAGTGTTGAAGATTTTGATGATGTTATAAATGCAAACTTAAAATCTACATTTATAGGGTGTAGAGATGCACTTAAAATGATGTCAAAGAAAAAATTTGGTTCTATTGTAAATATATCATCAATAGTTGGAGAGATGGGAAATCCAGGTCAAACAAATTATTCTGCATCTAAAGGTGGAACAAATACTATGACTAAAGCATTTGCTAAAGAAGGTGCTGCTAGAGGTATAAGATACAATGCAGTAACTCCTGGGTTTATTGCAACAGATATGACTGATGAACTTAGTGATGAAGTAAAAGATAACTATACTAAAAATATCCCACTTTCAAGATTCGGAACAGCTAATGAAGTTGCAGATGCAGTTGCATTTCTTTTAAGTGATCATTCTTCATATATAACTGGAGAAATTTTAAAAGTAAATGGTGGGCTTTATACATAATTTAAGTAATTATGCTATAATACCAAGCAAACATATAAAAAAAGGAAAATAAAAATGTTAGAAAAAATCAAAGAAGTAGTAGTAGAACAATTAGATTGTGACGCAGCTGAAGTTAAAGAAGATTCAAGATTTATTGAGGATTTAGGTGCAGATTCTCTAGATGTTGTTGAGTTAGTAATGGCTTTAGAAGAAGAATTTGACATTGAAATTCCAGATGAAGATGCTGAAGGTATTTTAACTGTTAAAGATGCATTAGATTACATCAATAACAACAAATAATCAAATAATATAAGTAGAGATTTATCTCTATCTTATATATTTTTAAAGTATTTTAAAAATATTTTACAAATATATAAAACTATAATATGGAGCAATAAAATATGCAAAGAGTTGTAATAACTGGTTTAGGAATGATAAATTCATTAGGGAATAATGTTGAGGAATCTTTTAATTCAATAGTTGAAGGAAATTGTGGAATTGATAAAATTTCATTATTTGATGCTAGTGAATTTTCTGCACAAATTGCAGGAGAAGTAAAAGATTTTGACCCTGCTGCAATTATGGGTAAAAAAGAAGCTAAAAAAGCTGATAGATTTATTCAACTTGGAATTCATGCATCTTTAGAAGCAATGAAAGATTGTGGTTTAGCAGATGAGAATGGTGTAGTAAGCAATGATATTGCAGATGAATTTGGTATTGTAAGTGCATCTGGAATTGGTGGATTACCAAATATTGAAAAAAACTCTGTAGTTTGTAATACAAGAGGACCAGGTAAAATATCTCCATTTTTTATCCCTTCTTCATTAGTAAATATGCTTGGTGGTTTTGTAACTATTCAACATAATTTAAAAGGTCCAAATGTTTCAGTTGTTACAGCATGTGCTGCTGGAACTCATGCTATTGGTGAAGCTTTTAAGACTATTGCTTTAGGTGGTGCTACAAAAATGCTAGTAATTGGTGCTGAAAGTGCTGTTACTGGTGCTGGTATTGGTGGATTTGCTGCAATGAAAGCATTAAGTACTAGAAATGATGATCCAAAAACTGCTTCTAGACCATTTGACAAAAACAGAGATGGTTTTGTTATGGGTGAAGGTGCTGGTGCTTTAGTTGTTGAAACTTTAGAATCTGCAACTGCAAGAGGTGCAAAAATATATGCTGAAGTACTTGGATTTGGAGAAAGTGGTGATGCAAATCATATTACAACTCCAACTCAAGATGGACCATATAGAGCAATGAAAGCTGCATATAATATGGCTAAGAAAAATAATGGTGGAGAACTTAAAGTTGATTATGTAAATGCTCATGGAACATCTACACCAGTTAATGATAAAAATGAAACTGCTGCACTTAAAGCATTATTTGAAGGTAATCAAGAATGTCCTCCTGTAACATCTACAAAAGGACAAATTGGTCATTGTCTTGGAGCTGCTGGTTCTATAGAAGCTATTATTTGTATCAAAGCTATGCAAGAGGGTATTATTCCTCCAACAATTAATCAATTTGAATCTGATGAAAATTGTGATTTAGATTATGTTCCAACAACTGCAAGAAAAGCAAACCTAGATATTGTTATGTCAAATTCATTTGGATTTGGTGGTACAAATGGTGTTGTTGTTTTAAAAAAATTCGTTAAGTAAGGAATACAATAATGGCTACATATTTAGATTTTGAACAAAATATAAAAAGTATAGAAGATGATATTATTGTTGCAAAAACAAAAGCAGATGAATATGCAGTTACTATATTAGAAAAAAAACTTCAAGAAGAAGTTAAAAAAACATACTCAAATCTTAGTGATTTCCAAAAATTAAAATTAGCAAGACACCCAGATAGACCATATGCTTTAGATTATATTAGAGGTTTAATGACTGATTCTCATGAAATTCATGGAGATAGACATTTGGCTGATGATGCTGCTATTGTATGTTACTTAGGATATATAGGTGATGTAAAATGTGTAGTTATTGGTGAACAAAAAGGTAGAGGTGTTAAGAATAAAATCAAAAGAAATTTTGGTATGCCAAATCCTGAAGGTTATAGAAAAGCTTTAAGAGCAGCTAAAATGGCTGAAAAGTTCAACTTACCAATTTTATTTTTAGTTGATACTCCAGGTGCATATCCTGGAATTGGAGCTGAAGAGCGATCTCAAAGTGAAGCAATTGCTAGAAACTTATTTGAACTAAGTGATATGGATACTACTATTATTTCTATTGTTATAGGTGAAGGTGGTTCAGGTGGAGCATTAGCTATATCTATAGGTGATAGACTTGCAATGATGAGATACAGTGTATATTCTGTTATTTCTCCTGAAGGTTGTGCAAGTATTTTATGGAAAGATCAAGCAATGGTTGAAACTGCTACAAATGCACTTAAAATTACATCTAGTGATTTAAAAAATGCAGAACTTATTGATGATGTAATTGAAGAGCCTCTTATTGGAGCTCA
>Ga0256826_1001575_pt1 | contig 14159 bp, 14 predicted proteins | sample CV79metaG_FD_185975 | JGI IMG/M metagenome (GOLD analysis project Ga0256826, IMG submission 185975) | Hydrothermal vent microbial communities from East Pacific Rise, Pacific Ocean - CV79 | ecosystem: Environmental > Aquatic > Marine > Hydrothermal vents | place: Pacific Ocean: East Pacific Rise...
TTCTGACGAATGAGTTTTGTCGCTTCTATTCCATCCATATTCGGCATCATGATGTCCATAAACACTATGTCATAATTTTTCTCATCACATTTACGAACTGCATCTAGACCATCAACAGCCTCATCCATACTAAATGAAACACCTTCATGTTCATCCATATAATCTTCCAAAAGAAGGCTTAGAATCATTCTATTATTTTTATTATCATCAACTATAAGTACATTCATTTATCTTATATCCTTTGGGCCTTTTAAAACAACTTGAGCACCGCCCAACTCTTTAGAATCTAACAATTCTATTGTGTAAGCCATTCTATCACAAAGTTGTTTAACTATAAACAGTCCAATTCCAACGCCAACAGCTTCTCTTGTTAAACTATTTGAATCAGACTGTTCAAAAAGATTAAAAACATTACTAGTATTACTAAAACCATTTCCATCATCTTCAACTGTAATACTAAATGTTGTTTCATCGCTATAAGTAGAGATTTTCACACTAGATAAAGCATACTTAAATGCATTTGAGAGAAGTTGTTCTAGTAGTTGCATAATCTTTGACTCATCACTAAAAATTATTATTTCTTTCTCATAGTTTTTTATAATTGTTACATTATTAATATTTGTAAACTTTGTTTGAACTAGGCTTCCAATACTCCTACTTAAATCAAGTTCAACAGTTTTAATATCAGTTATCGAATCTTTTAACTTCATAGCTTCAATCAAATTTGTAATCATGTGAAGCATAAAATACCCACTATTATTTATCTCTTGTACTTGGGAAACGAGCCTCTCTTTTTTAGAAAATTCTTCTTTAGCTAAATGTTTTACAACATACTCTGAAAAATTTATAATAGAGTTCAGTGGAGTTTTTAACTCATGTGTAAATATTGTCAAAAAAGAATCTTTTATCTTACTAAGTTCTTTGGCATGATTAATCTTGTCAAGTCTACTATCTAACTCTTGGTTTTTTATCTTTCTTGCTGTTCGGATAATTTCAGTAACATCATCACTAAATACAAGGTACTCATAAACTTCGTCATTCTCATTCATAAGTGCTACAGCTGTAATATCAACTATTCGCTCACTATTGTCTTCAAGTTTAAAAACTTGTCTGTCACGATAAATGAGATCTGTATTTAAAGCATCCCAAACAATTTCCATATCACTGTTTGGATTATTTAAAGGATTGAGTGCACCCTTCATAACCTCGCTATGTCGCATACCAGTTGTAATACAAAAGAGATCATTTACATAAATAACTTCGCCCTCTGTATTATGTCTTGAAACACTAAAAGAGAGATCAATTGCATCTTTATAATCTTGTAAAACTCTTTTTTGTGTTTTAAACTCTTGATGCCATAGTTTCTCTTGTGCTAAACTTTCTATAGAATGGAAAAGAGGGGTTGCTTCGACCGGCTTATTTAGATATTTATCCACCTGAAGATCAATTGCTCGTTTAAAGATAGTATCTTCTTCATTTAACATCATAACTACTGCTTGATTAGGAGCTATTTTCTTTATCTCTTCAATGAGTTCAATTCCTCCCATATTTTTTAGTACTTGTGAAACTAAAAGTATGTCTGGTCTCTCATCTTTAAATATTTCTAGTGCAGCTATACCATCTGCACTACTTATCACCTCTTCACCCATCGCTTCTATCCATGATTCTAAACGAGTTAGTACTCGAATATCTGCTTCACAAAGTAAAATTTTAAGTTTTGAGGTTCCTTTCATATTAGAATCTTTCTACAATCTCGCTAACACATTTTTTATAATCTTTCATACCTTTTGAGCGTTTATCCCCAAGAATAATTGGTGATCCAGATTCAAATTGCTGTGCAAGTTTAATATCAACACCTATGGGTGAGAGTAGTTTTTCAACTCCAAATGAAGTTTTAACTTTTTCAACTGACTCTTTATGCTCATTTATATGAGGATTGAACATTACCGGTAGAATAGAAACATCAACTATTTCTCTCTCTTGTACTTTAGCACTTTGATAGAGTGCTCTTAACATTTGACCAACAGCTACTACACCTAAATGATGAGGAACAAAGGGAATAACAACACTATCGGCGACCTCAAGAGAATTTTTTAACAATGCATCAAATGTAGGAGGTGTATCTATAACACAGTAATCAAAAAAATCAGCAATTTTTTCACGTTTAAAACGATTTTTAAGTATACCTCTTAAGTCTGCATACTCATAAACATCAAAACTTACTAAAGCAGGAGAGAGAGTTAGGTTATCATGTACAGTTGGAATAAATGTTTCACTAAGAGTTGAACCTTCAAAAATAGAGTGAACACCAAGTTTCTCACTCGGTTCACAGCCAACACCGATCGAAGCGTGACCTTGTGTATCAAGATCTAAAAGTAATACTGAACCATACTGTGCTAATCCACTTGCAATATTGACAGCAGTAGTGGTTTTTGCAGATCCACCTTTACGGTTACTAATTACAATGGTTTTCACTAGTGTTAAATCCTTCTAAAACTGTTTGAAAAAGTCTCTTTTGAGAAGAGAACTCGTATGAACAACTATAGTTTTTTTTATAAGCCATAATTAGCTGAATAATAGCTAGATGAATATCTTCACACTCTTTAAAATTTAGAGAAATCTCTTCCCCTGCTTTTTCTTGTAAAAAGTCTCTAAACGCCACAACTTCATCTTCATATATAACAGATGTAAAATTTGCTTCATTTTTTTCGTATGTTATTGACATTATTTATCCTTTACTTTGGTAACACTACTGTTTTGATTACATTTATTAAAACACCTTGAAGGTCTAAAACACCCTCTAATTCCAAAAAGTCATTCGTATCATGGTCATCACCTGCATTTATAAACTCACTCTCTTGAATATGTGCAATATCTTCTATCTTATCCACTTTTATAGAAAACACTACTCCATCATTATCATATATGATAAGTTTTTGAAGTGAATTTGCCACTGTATCCAACTCAGCTATAAATGTGTCTATATCACTCATTGTATGCTTAAAGGTATCATATATCGTTGTGTTAACCATCTCAGAAGCTGCACTTGGATTATCATTCATAAGATCAAGAGCATCTCCACCAGAGGAATGTAACTGCTTATGGTTTTGCATCAAATCTTTAAGTGTTTGGGAAACTTTATCATCATAAGAGTTGAATTTATCTAACCATAGACCGAGTTCACAAGCATGAGGATCTATAGTTTTTGTAAATGGCACACCATTTTCAACTGAATGACGAAGGTCATCAATCCACTCTTGATGTCCTCCTTTTAGTTTTGCAAAAAGTTTTGACAACTCTTCATGATAACTCTCAATACCGATAAGTTTACGAAAATTAACAACTTTTATAACTTTATCCTCATATGACATCATACCGTCAATGTAAGAGTGAGCATTAGGTATATTTGTCAGCTCTTGAGCTTGAATAATACGTTGAACATTTTCAATATTTATAGCATATCTATTTTCACTAACACTAAATACTATCAAATCTATCATGGTTATATGCTCCTATGCTACTTGAATATCTTCTTTTAATTTCTGAGATATTCCTAAAAGTCCTAATGGGTCCATAGCCATTATAATCTGTCCATTTCCAAGAAGTGCTGTTCCGCTAAAAAGTGGATGTCCTTCCATAATTCCAACGAGAGGTTTTTGAACAACATCTAGCTGACCTAAGAAGTCATTAACTACAACAGCTAATAAATTCTCTTTAATATTTAAGACAACAATTGAGAGTGGTTTATCTTTCATATCATCTTCATTTAACATTGATTTGATAAATAGAAGAGGAATAACATCACCACGAATATATACAAATGGTTCATTATGAAGATACTCTATCTCTGAGCGTTCTATTTTAACTGTTTCACTTACACTATCCATAGGAATACCATAGTGAATAGAGTTCATTTCAATATGAAGTAGAGAAGTTACAGCTAACGACATTGGGATAGCAAGAGTAATAGTAGTTCCTACATTTGCTTTAGTTGTAATACCAATACTCCCGCCAAAACTTTCAATAGACTTTTTAACAACATCCATTCCAACACCACGACCACTAAACTCAGTAATGTTCTCTGCTGTTGAGAGACCAGGAAGAAGAACTAACTCTGCCATCTCTTTTTCACTTAGTGCATCTATCTGTTCAACTGTTAAAAGACCTTTTTCTAGTACTTTACTAGCAACTCTTTCAACATTTATTCCTGCACCATCATCAACAATCTCAATGATAATTCTATCTGACTGAGCATATGCATTTAGAGTTACTGAACCTACAGGATTTTTACCTTTTTGCTCACGTACTTCTGGCATCTCAACACCATGATCAAGTGAGTTTCTCATGATATGAATCATAGGATCAGCTAACATCTCTATCATATTTTTATCTAGTTTTGTGTCACCACCAGCCATCTCTAATTTTACTTTTTTACCAAGAGTTTTAGCAATATCACGTACCAGTTTAGGATATCTATCAAACACATACGAGATTGGCAACATTCTCATTCCCATAATTAAATCTTGAAGTTGTTCAGATAGACGATTTATAAAGATATACTTATCCATAATCTCCCGTTTGATCTGTTCATGAGTCATACTTACAACATTATCAGCAAGGTATGGTAGTGAGTTTTTAGCTACAAGTAACTCACCAACAACATTCATGAGGGAATCTATCGACTCCTGTTCAACTTTTACAGTTTTACCCACAACAGCTTTTTGCTTCTCCTCTTTTGGAGCGGATTTAGCTGCTACTTTGACAGGCTTAACTATAGGGGTAGCTGAAACTTTCTCTTCTGGTACAAGCTCTACCTTCACAACTTCTTTTATCACTTTAGCAGGTTTAACTTCTGTCGTATTTGACTCTACTTGTTTAGCTGGTTCAGATTTAGACTCTTCACCTAACTGCTGTGCTAAAAATGCTTTTACATCATCAAGCGAGTTTAATTCTGGCATATCAGGTATATATTTTCGTACCTTTTCAAGAGTCACAACTATTCTAAGAAGGTCATCATCACTCTCAATATAATTTATTGCTTTTTTCTGCTGTTCGTAGATATTTTGAAGTGTACTTTTGACATGTTCATTCATCTCTGTTTGTGATGATTCAAATGAGATTTCACTTGACTCTTTTTCTGTACTTTTTTCCTCAACTACATCTTCTTGAGATATTGAAATATCATTTGAAGAAGGGGACTCAGATATATAAGCTTCACCTATAGAGAGTGTTTGAAAAAAATCATTTAGTTTAGAAGTATCTTCATCTTTAATAAGTCCTGCAATATCCAAGAATCTCTCTAGTTTTGCATGTTGAATAGTATCGACACCAACAAGTTCCATAGAAGCACTTACTTCTTCTTTAATAGTATTTAAGTCAAAATCTTCTGCCATGCTAGAGAGCTCTTTTAAAGAGTCAATCTGAAGTCCAGTATCTCCTGCTGATATAGATAAAAGTTTGTTAACATCTAAAGGTAAAAGTTCTAACTCATCAATAAAGTTAAACAGAGAGTCTTCAATCTCTTCATATGTGGCATAGATAAACGCCACTATTGAAGATTTTAAGAGTAAACCTTCTTCATCTTCTGTACCACTTAAAACACCTTTTGCATTTTCATCACTCATACATGAAAAAACACCAACAACTTTCTCCTCTAAAAGACTTAATGTATAGACAGGATCATTTCCATAAACCATACAAGAGTCATCAACATCAAAAGTTACAGCATATAAGTTAGTTGCATTACAAAAATCTTCATCTATTTCACTATTATTAAAAGCAATTTTAGCAGAGTCTACACCTCTAAGAGTACCAAGTGGTAAATTTAATATGCTAGACTCTTCTGCAAGAGTAAATGGAAGTTCCCATGAAGCTTCACCCTCCACCTCTTTACCCATCTGCTCACTTAAATTTGCAACAATAGTTGCAACAGTCTCTTCATCTGCTTCTACTATAGCACCTGTCTCTTCTGCTGCTTCTATTAAGTTTACTACTTCATCAAAAGCATCATACAAAACTTCTATCATACTATCAGCAAACTCTATCTTTCCAGCACGTAACATATCTAGTAAATCTTCTGCATGGTGAGTGATATTTTTTACGGCTTCAAAACCGACTATACCACTTCCACCCTTGAGTGTATGTGCTGCTCGAAAAACTGAATTTAGTAGTTCAGGGTCTTCTCCACCGATTTCACCGATATTTTGATCTATGAACGCCAGATTTTCTCTAGCTTCACTTAAAAACTGTTCTAATAATTGATCCATAATATCTCCCTTATTTGTTAACTAATATATCTATGTAGGCTTGAAGCTGATCTGGCTTAATAGGTTTAGTTTCAAAAAGATTTGCACCTACTTTATAAGCATTAATCTTATCTTCTTCTTTTGCCTGAGTTGTCACCATAATAACAGGTACATCTTTGTGGTTCTCTTGTTTTCGTAAATCTTTTATAAAAGAATATCCATCCATAATAGGCATGTTGACATCCACAAGATACAAATCTATCTCAGCACCTAAACTTTTTTCTAGTGCTTCCATTCCATTCTCAGCTTCAACTATATCCATACCCATTGTTTTTAGTATAGCACTATGATAGTTTCTTACCGTCTTTGAATCATCTACGACCATTACTGTTGACATCATATTCTCCTAAAAAAATTCTATTTCATCATCTGCATGTTCTGTTGCAAATTTACCAGAGAATCTACTCTTTTTATCTTTTGCATCTTGCAGGGTTACATTTAATTTCTCTTTTAATTTAGCAAGACTTTCGTTTGCCAATCCCTCATCACTCTTATATGCATGAGAAAAAATATCTATACTTTTTTTCATACTATCTATAGCTTCATTAGTTGCAGTTAACTGCTGAGTAATGATATCTTGGTATTGAAGAGCAGTTGAGATATCTTCATCAATTTCAAGACTATTCTTTTCCATAAAACTGCTCATCTTCATTAAAGACTCATTTGAGAGTTCCATAACATCTTGTTGGACTTCTTTTATGTGTTCTAGCAGTTCATCTATCGAATCAAGTATCATCATAAAAGACTCCTTATGCTGGTAAGCGAAGAACTCTAGTGATTGCTTGTTTTAACTGTGCTGGATTAAACGGTTTTACTATCCAACCAGTTAAACCTAATGCCTTACCTTGCTGTTTTAACTCAGGTTTTGTCTCAGTTGTAAGCATCAGAGTTGGAGTTCTCTTTGTTGCAGGAACACCGCGAAGCTCTTTTAAGAACTCAAAACCATTCATAACTGGCATATTAAGGTCAGTTATGATTAAATCAGGAACCATTCCAGCTTTTATCTCAGCTAAAGCAACCTGTGCTTCTGTGTACTGTTTTACTTCTATTGGCATCGAGTTTGTAACCATTCTCGTTGAAGCTAACGCTGTTTCACTATCATCTACAAATATTACTAATGGCATATCTTATTCCTTATTTTTAATTTATTACTTTTGGTATATTAAAGTATTGTCAATTTTTTTGGCATTAAACACCGAAACAATTCGACTCATATATTCAGCATGTCCTAAAAGAACATAACCACCTGGATTTAACATATCATAAAAAGTCATTGCGACCTCTTTTCTTGATGCATCATCAAAATAGATAAGCATATTTCTTGAAAAAATTACATCAAATTTTCCCAGCTTGCGCATCTGTGTTTTATCAAATATATTTGCTACTTGAAAATCAACACTCCCTTGGAGGTCCTCTCCAAGTTCATAACCTAAAGCACGTTTGTTAAACCATTTATTTAAGATATTTTTGGGTATTGCATGAATAGCACGATCACTATACTTAGCTATCTGTGCCTTTTTTATTACTGTTGAGTCGATGTCAATACCAACTACTTCGATATCTCTCTCCTCTACAACTGTACCCTCTTCTACAATATGTAAAATCATAGAGTATGGTTCTTCCCCTGTTGAACAAGGAGAAGAGAGAATTCTTAGCGGTTTTGAAGCCGGTAAACGTCCATGGAGTTCTGGTAAAATTCTATTAACTAAAACTTCAAATTGATCTTTTTCTCTAAAAAAGTATGTCTCATTTACAGTAATAGCATTCATAAGTTCTTGAAACTCAACACCCTCTTTATCCTCAAAACGCAACTTGAAAAAATATTTTCTAAAGTTATCTAAGGCTAATTCAGAGGAGCGTTTATCTATATATTTTGCTAGTTTTTCATAGTGCTTATCTACTTCTAAACTAATTCCACTTTTTCTATAAATAAACTCACCAATTTTTGTAAAGTTTTCTTTTGATAATAGATATGCCATACCCTTAGCCTTTAATCATCTTAACAGCACCGTCAACAGCAAACTCAACATAGACTTCACCAATAAAACGCTCTTTTAATGACTCTAGAAGTTTTATATCTTCAACTTCACCTATCTCACCCATATAATCTACTGCTGTCATAGCGACATTAACATCTTCTTCACCCTCTAGTAACTCTACTAACATATCTCTTGACTCTGCAAAATCTACATCACCAAGAACATTAATAGCGAATATACGAAGATCTCTGTCATCTCCAATTAAAAACTTCACAATATAGTACTTAATTGAACCACCAAAATCTCGAAGCATAGAGATACCAAGATTTCTAATATAAGCATCTTCCAATTTTAAAAGATCCATGATTTTTTCTATTGGAGCTTCATCAGGTTCCATAGCAGATATTACAGAAGCTATTTTTGTTGCTACATTTTTGTGTACTTCATTCTGATGTATATACTCTATCAAAAACTCACTACCGCCATGAAACTTAATAATTTCATCAATAATATAATCTTTTAAAGTATCATCATCAGTTGCATTAAAAGCTTCTTTTGCATCATCAAGGTTTGAATACACTTCTAATTCAGGTATATCTTGAGCTATATGTTTTTTAACTAATGCCATTTACTTTATCTCCTTATCTTAGAGTTGCTATTTTTTTAAGTATGCTAGAGAAGTCTAGTTGTTCAGAAACACCACCTCTATCATATGCTTCTTTTGGCATACCATAAACTGTTGCACTGTTTTCATTTTCACCTAGTGTATAAGCACCTGCTTTTTTGATTTTGACCATTGAGTCTGCACCATCGTCACCAATTCCAGTGAGTATTACACCCACTAAGTTTTTTCCCTCAAATACATCTAATGCACTAGCCATCATATCATTTACACTTGGTTGAAAAAAGTTCTTTCCTTTTTCTTTATCTTCTCTAAAAACTATTTTACCAGAGACTTTTTTTGCAAAATTCATATGAACTCCACCACGAGCAACGTAAACATGTCCAGGAAGAAGTTCCATATTTTGCTTGGACTCTAAAACTGGTAAAACACAAGCTCTATCTAAACGCTGAGCAAATGCTGCAGTAAACTGCTCTGGCATGTGCTGAACAATACAGATAGGATGTTTAAAGTTTACAGGAAGAGCTGAACATATCTGTTCTATTAACCCCGGTCCACCTGTAGACGAACCAATTAGTACAACTTTTTCAATATCTTTAGAAGTAAAAGTCGGTTGTACTCTCGTATCTCTAGTAGATAAAGTTGGTTCGGCACGACGTCTCTCTCTTGTTGCTGGACGTGCCATTTTTCTTTTCAGACGGCGTGGAGATATACGACTTAAGGAGCTAACTTTAGTTAAAATTTCTTCTCGATTTTCCTTTTTACCAACATTCATCGTTCCTGGTTTTGCGATGTAATCTACTGCACCTAAATCTAGAGCGTCCATAGTTATAGTCGCATCTTCAGTGGTAAGAGAACTCACCATAAGAATCGGTGTTGGCTGTGCCTGCATAATTTGACGAACAGCCTCTATTCCATCCATTACAGGCATATTAATATCCATAGTTATTACATCGTATTGAAATGAAGTCGCTTTATCAACAGCTTCCTTTCCATTCTTTGCAGTTACAATATCAAAATCAAGAGTATCAATCATCTCTGTCAGTTGTTTTCTAACTAAGGCAGAATCATCAACTATAAGTATACTTTTAGCCATCTATATTTTCCTTACTTACTATTTTCTCTATATCCATGGAAAGAACAAGTCTTTGACCATTATCAAGATGAAGAATATTATTAAAATATCCTCCACTCTCTTCCCTGATATCTTCTTCTCTTACACTGAGTATATCACTCACACTATCAACAACAAATCCTATTCTATTACGATTAATGTTGCAAACAATAATTTTAGAGTCTTCATTTATAACAGTTTCAATATTTAACTTTTTAAACAGAGATACTGTTGTTACTATTTGGCCTCTAATATTTATAATTCCATCTATTGATTCATCTGTAAATGCCACTTGTGTTGAAGAGACTATGTCTATAATTTCATCTACACTCTCAACATTAAAAGCATACTCTTTTTGAGCGAGTCTAAAAACTATAACTTCCATAGCGTACTCAATACTAGCTTCTTGTGCCACATCATCTTTTGAGTCTATAAAAGCCTCATTTTGTTCAAAAATTTCACTAATAACCTTATGATCAAAGAATGATATAAGAGAGTCATTATCATGAATTACACCTGCAATTTTACTATCATCAAAGCTCTCACCCATATACTCAATATCTCTTTTATAAAAGTTTTTAATATCTATTATTGAGTCTATACATAAACCAATTTTCTTACCATCATAAGAGATTACTAAGATTCTATTACTATCATTATGTTTGACTTTAAAACCATAATGAACTCTTAAATCTATCACTATTAAAAGTTCTTCTCTTAGAGTTATCAGTCCTAAGACTTCTTTATCTGTTCCTGCTATATCTGTATACTCAACATCAGCTAAAATTATCTCTTGAAGATAGTCGATTTCTAAAGCATACTTCTCATTAGACATAGAGAAGATTAAAAACCTACTACCATCTTCTTCTTTAACAGTATCTTCTTTCACTTTTCCAGAGACTACCTCTTTAGCACTTATTTCTACTTTGTTCATTTTAAGAAATAACTCTTCTAATGAAAGAACTTGAACAAGCAACTCTTTGTATTTATAAATAGCAATTACCGGGTCATCTTTAGTATCAATATACTCGATATTTTCACTCTCAATTTCTACAGTATTAAAGACATCAGACACTAAAAGAGTTTGCGATGAGAGTTCATTAGTTAAGCTAATAATTCGACTTTTTGGATCTTCTAAATTAACCTTAGGCATATCTAAAAGTAGATTCAAGTCAACCATTGAAACTACATTTCCACCTACAGAACATAGACCTCTCACTCCTGCAGGACGAAGAGGTAAAGGCATTAATGCTGGAACTCTTGAAATCTGGTTTATATTTTCAGTTGAAACACCATAATTTTCACGAGCATTTTTAATAATTAAAATCTCTTCAATTTGCATAGTTTGCACCTATTATTTAACCTTGTTGTAGCTCATCTGCCATCACAGCTAACTCTTCGACACCTTCACCAATATGAGTAACAGTATCAATAATCAACTCACTTGCTTTACGTGACTCACTAGCATTTCTAGCACTAAGTTCAACAGCTTTTTGAATCTCACTAATACCAATCATTACTTGATTCATTCCCTCTAAGTTTTGATCATTTGCAGCTTTTAGTCCTGTATATTTATCAAGTAAATCTACTAGCATATCAGTGATAACTATAATATCATCAACTAAAGTATTGAGAGATCTCTCTTCTGCACCCTGAGAGTGTAAAAGATCATTCCAATCAGTTTTAACTGTATCAATTTCAGAGTTCATAGACTCAACGATATCATTAATCTTCTCAGTATTACTTTCTGAATCTTTAGCTAGGTTTCTAATATCTGCAGAAACTACAGCGAAACCTTTTCCAAAGTCACCAGCACGAGCAGCTTCAATAGAACCACTAATCGCAAGCATGTTTAACTGTACAATTGAGTTAGAGATATTTCCAACAGTTTTATCAACACTTTTTGTCTCTTTAACTATGATATTTAATTCACTTGCCGCTGAATTACCCTGTTCTATAGAGTCGCCAAATGAGTTTTTAATCTCAACAACCGAAGATTTAACCTCGTTAAATGAGATTTTCAATAAATCAAAGTTTCTTCTTGCAATTTCTATAAGCTTATCAATATCTTTTGCAGTAACTAAACCAGCTTCTACAAGCTCTTTATTGTTTAATGCACTCTGATTTGTATTTTGAGAAGACTCTTCCATCTGGTTAAGTGCACCTGTCACTTCTTCAAGTGAGTTTTGTATCTCATCCATGGAAGCACTAATAGTATCAGCACTCATCGCTATATCTTCAGCAGATTTCATTGTGTCAGTTGAGTATTTTAACTCTTCAGCAAGGTTAGATAGCTCTTTTATGTCATCTTCTGTTTGAGCAAGAGCATCTGACTGAACTTCTATAGAGTTTAAAGTTCTTTCAACTGAAAGAGCAATCTCACTAGAGGCACCAGCGATATCTTGTGAGCCATCATTTATTTTTTCAATGTAGTCACCAAGTTGTGAAGTATAAGAACCTATACTTCTTGCAGCTTCAACCGAGTAAATTGCAATCTTTGTAAGCTCTTCCATTTTTAGTGCAAGTGCATTACCTTTTGTTCCATTTTCAGAAATAATGTTTGTAGTAGAGCCTATATTTTTTATGATGTTATCTATACTACCTTGAATCTTATTTACAAGTTCAGAAATAAACTCAGCATTTTTTTCACTCTCTCCAGCTAAAGCACGTGTCTCATCAGCAACAACTGCGAAACCTTTCCCATGCTCTTTTGCACGAGATGCTTCAATAGCAGCATTTAAAGCTAAGAGATTTGTTTGATCAGCAATTTTAGCAATAAAACCAACAGCATTCCCAATACTTTGAGATGATTCTTTAAGCTCTTCACTCTTCTGAGATGACTCCTCTGCAACTGTTACGGCATTGCCCATACGCTCAACACTTACATTAATTTTACCAACTGCTGACATGATATTATCACCTGCAGAAAGAGTTGAAGATGTTACAGCATTGATTGTTGATGTCATTCTACTAATATTTGTATTTATTCCCTTCACATTTGAAAGAGCTTGTTCACTTGCACCACTATTTTCTTCAGCAGCAGTTGCAATCTGTTCCATAGAAGATTTCAGTTGCTCAATAGCACTTACACTCTCTTGAGCATTTTCTAAAATACTCATGGATACACCTGCTATGCTCTCGCTAATTTGTTGCTGCTTTGCTAATGTTCTTTGTTTACGTTTATCAACGCCACCAGAAGATACTACTGCAGAAGATGAACCTGAACTACCTTTTTTCATTAATGCCATTTTATAATCCTTTTATCTTAATCTAGTGTTGCATAAAGCTCTTGAGCTTTTTGAATATCTTCACGTGAAGGTTTAACTCTAATAGAAACATATTTTATATTTCCTGCTTTATCGACAGAGCGCAATACTGTTGCATAAACCCAGTAAAACCCACCACCTTTGCGTTGGTTTTTTACATAACCTGTCCAAAAACCTTTAGTCTGAACATCATCCCAAAGAGATTTAAATGCTGCACGAGGCATATCCTGATGTCTTACTATATTATGTGGTTGTCCTATTATATCTTCTACTCTCATATTTGCTATTTTTAAGAACGAATCACTTGCATAAAGAACTATACCTTTCTCATCAGTTTCAGACAGTAGGTAGAGGTCGTTATATAAAACTTCTCCATCTTCTAAAAATGTTAGACCTTCTGTGCTAATATCATTATTATTTTGTGACACAATAAACCTCCAATAAAATCAAATTACACAAATACTACTCTTTGTAAACTAAATTAAAATTGAATCAGTAATAATTAGAGATAGAAATTATGATATTTGATAAATATGCTTAATTTAGGGAGTGAAGAGTGACAAAGTGGGTACATTTAAACACCGTAATATAAAAAAAAGTTATGTTAAATAGATTAAAGTAAGAGTTTAAAGAAGAGATAGCTTAAAACTCAAGAAAGAGTTTTAAGTTATTAAAGAAAAAGTATAAAACTAGATATTATCACGAATTTGTAGAGCTTCTACAAGATTAAGATATGCTTCTTTATTTGTACGTTTGAAGTATTTCATTAAACGACGACGTTGTCCAACTAACTTAAGTAGTCCTAAACGTGATGCATGATCTTTTTTAAACACTTTTAAGTGCTCTGTTAACTCTGCAATTCTTGTAGTTAAT
>Ga0256826_1001576_pt1 | contig 14140 bp, 25 predicted proteins | sample CV79metaG_FD_185975 | JGI IMG/M metagenome (GOLD analysis project Ga0256826, IMG submission 185975) | Hydrothermal vent microbial communities from East Pacific Rise, Pacific Ocean - CV79 | ecosystem: Environmental > Aquatic > Marine > Hydrothermal vents | place: Pacific Ocean: East Pacific Rise...
AAATAATGAGCGCAATCGTTTTAAATGAAAAAATGGAAAAAGCATCTGAGTTAGCATTACCTGAGTCTTTCTCAGGAATTAACCCACATAACTTATACCTATATGTTAAGTCTGCTCAAGCTGCACAACGTGCTAACACAGCAACTACTAAAGGTAGAAGTGAAGTAAGTGGTGGTGGTAAGAAACCATGGGCTCAAAAAGGTGGCGGTCGCGCTCGTGCTGGTTCACGTCGTTCTCCTATCTTTGTAGGCGGTGGTAAAGCATTTGGTTCTAAAAATAATCGTAATTATGACCTTAAAGTTAATAAAAAGCAAAAAAAACTTGCTCTTAACTTTGCTCTTAACGAGCATGCACAAAATGGTAGTCTATTCATCGTAGATAGCATTGAAATAGCTTCTGGTAAAACAAAAGATGCTGCAGCAATGTTTAAAGCACTTAATCAAAGAGATGTTCTTTTAGTTAAGTCAATTTTAGATGAAAAAACTTTTTTAGCATTTGAGAATCTTTCACAAACTTATGTTATTGAGTCAAATGAATTAAATGCATATTTAGCTGCAAACTACCGTTCACTAGTAATTGAAAAAGCGGTTTGGGAACAACTAACTGGAGAGGTTAAATAATGGCTGATATTACAGATATTAAATCTATTCTATATACAGAAAAGACTTTAGGTATGCAAGAAGACAACGTTATTGTTGTATCAACTTCACCACGTATGACTAAAACAGGTCTTAAAGAGGTGTTTCGTGAGTACTTTGGAATTGTTCCAACAAGAGTTAACTCACTTAACCAAGCGGGAAAAGTTAAAATGTTCCGTGGTGTAAAAGGTAAACAAAATGACTTTAAAAAGTTTTATGTTAAGTTACCTGAGGGTGCACAAATAGAAAGTTTGGCGGTATAACATGGCAATTAAAACTTATAGACCGATAACTCCGTCTCGTCGTTTTTATACAAATGTAGATAGCTCAGATATTACGGCTAAAGCAAGTGTTCGTTCATTATTAGTAAAACTTCCAACTCATGCTGGTCGTAATTCTAATGGTCGTATCACTTCTCGTCACCGTCAAGCTGGTGCTAAAAAACTTTACCGTATCATTGATTTCAAAAGAAATAAATTTGATATTCCAGGTACTGTTGCAACTATTGAGTATGATCCATACCGTAACTGTCGTATTGCACTTATCAATTATGCTGATGGTGAAAAATGTTACATTATTCAACCAAAAGGTTTAAATGTTGGTGATTCAATCATGTCTTCTGCTGAAGGTCTTGATGTTAAACCTGGTAATACTATGAAACTTAAGAATATCCCAGTTGGTACACTTATTCATAATATAGAGCTTAAAACTGGTAAAGGCGGACAAATGTGTCGTGCTGCTGGAACTTCTGCTCAAATTATGGGTCGTGATGGTAAATATGTATCTTTACGTATGCCTTCATCTGAGATGCGTTTAGTTCTTGGTGAGTGTTTAGCTACTATTGGTATTGTTGGAAACGAAGAGTTTGGTAACATTGTTATCGCTAAAGCTGGTCGTCAACGTCATTTAGGTATTCGTCCTCAAACTCGTGGTTCAGCAATGAATCCAATTGATCACCCGCATGGTGGTGGTGAAGGTAAAACGAATTCAGGTCGTCATCCAGTTACTCCTTGGGGTAAACCAACTAAGGGTGCTAAAACTCGTCGTAAAAAAGCAAGTGATAAACTAATTATTACTCGTCGTAAACCAAATGCTAAAAGGGTAGGATAATATGGCTCGTTCAATTAAAAAAGGTCCATTCGTAGATGACCATTTAATGAAAAAAATTGTTAAAGCAAAAGCTGAAGGCAATAAAAAACCTATTAAAACTTGGTCAAGAAGATCTATGGTTCTTCCTGATATGGTTGGTTTTACATTAAATGTTCATAATGGTCGCCAATTCGTTCCTGTACATATTTCAGAGAACCACATTGGTTATAAACTTGGTGAATTTGCACCAACTCGTACATTTAAGGGCCATAAGGGCTCTGTTCAGAAGAAAGGGTAGTCATGGCTAGAGCATTATTAAAATTTATCCGTGTATCACCTATTAAATCTCGTCTTATTGCTAGAGAGATTCAAGGTATGAACGCTGAAGAAGCATTAGCAGCTTTAGAATTCACACCAAATAAAGCAGCAAAAATTATCTCTAAAGTACTTGCATCAGCAGTTGCTAATAGTGGTAGTGAAGCTGAAGATTGTACAATTACATCATGTCGTGTTGACAGAGGTCCAGTTCTTAAAAGATTCCGTCCACGTGCTCGTGGTATGGCTTCTGGAATCAGAAAACCAACAGCACATATCTTAGTAGAAGTAGAGGGTAAATAGTATGGGTCATAAAATTAATCCTATCGGTTTACGTCTTGGTATCAACCGTAACTGGGAATCTCGTTGGTTCCCTAACTTTAAGACTGCAGCTGCATCTTTAGGTGAAGATCACAAGATAAGAACATTTTTGAAAAAAGAGCTTTACTATGCTGGTGTTGCTAACATCATTATAGAAAGAACAGTTAAGCGTCTTCGTGTAACTATTGTTGCTGCTCGTCCTGGTATCATTATTGGTAAAAAAGGTGCAGATATTGAGAAACTTAAGACTAATCTTCAAAAACTTATAGGTAAAACAATATCTGTAAATATTAAAGAAGAGAAAAAACCTAATGTTTCTGCACAATTAGTTGCTGAAAATGTTGGTACTCAATTAGAGCGTCGTGTTGCATTTAGAAGAGCTATGAAAAAAGTTATGCAAAATGCACAAAGAAGTGGAGCTAAAGGTATTAAAGTATCTGTAGCTGGTCGTCTTGGTGGAGCTGAAATGGCTCGTACTGAGTGGTACTTAGAGGGACGTGTTCCTTTACATACACTTCGTGCTAAAATTGATTATGGTTTTGCTGAAGCTCATACTCAATATGGAATCATTGGTATCAAAGTATGGATCTTCAAAGGTGAAGTACTTACTAAGGGTGTTCCAGTAGAAGTAGCTGAAGAGAAAAAAGAGCGTCGTCCAAAGCGTGCTCCTCGTCAAAATAGTGAAAAGGCTGAATAATTATGTTAATGCCAAAAAGAACAAAATATAGAAAAGTAATGAAGGGTCGTAACCGTGGTTATGCTCGTTCAGGTTATACTCTAGCATTTGGTGATATTGCTTTTAAAGCAGTTGAAGCTGGTCGTATTAACTCTCGTCAGATTGAAGCAGCTCGTATTTCAGCTACTCGTCACATTAAAAGAAATGGTAAAATTTGGATTCGTGTATTCCCTGCTAAACCATTAACTGCTAAGCCTCTTGAAACTCGTATGGGTAAAGGTAAGGGTGCAGTTGATCAATGGGTAATGAATATTAAACCAGGTCGTATCATTTTTGAAATGGCTGGTGTTCCTCATGACATCGCTCGTGAAGCACTAACTCTTGCAATGCATAAGTTACCATTTAAAACTAAAATTATTACTGCGGAGATGAGCAATGAAATATTCTGATTTAGCAGATAAAACAGTAGCAGAGCTTAATGCAATGCTTAAAGAGAAAAAAACTGAGCTTTTTACTTTAAAAATTAAAAAGCAAATGATGCAATTACAAAATACTAGCGAACTTCGTGTAGCTAAAAAAGATATTGCAAAAATCAATACTGCGCTTAGTGCAGTAGCGAAATAGGGGCTGGTAATGACACATAAACGTGAAATTCAAGGTAAAGTAGTTAAAATTTCAGGCGATAAAACAGTAAGTATTGTTGTTGAGCGTCGTGTAATGCACCCACGTTACCACAAAGTTGTAAAACGTTTCAAAAAGTACTTAGTACATGATGAGCGTAATGAGTGTAAAGTTGGAGACGAAGTTATTGCAACTGAGTGTCGCCCACTTTCTAAGACTAAATCTTTTAGACTTAAAACAGTAGTAACAGGAGCTAAGTAATGATCCAAGGTTTTACTCGTTTAGTTGTGGCTGATAATACAGGTGCAAAAGAGATTATGTGTATTAAGGTACTTGGTGGTTCTAAGCGTCGTTATGCTTCAGTTGGTGATGTTATTGTTGCTTCTGTAAAAAAAGCGACTCCTACTGCTAAAGTTAAAAAAGGTAAAGTTGTAAAAGCTGTTGTTGTAAGAACTGCGAAAGAGATTCACCGTGAAAATGGTTCTCTTATCCGTTTTGATGATAATGCAGCAGTTATACTTGATGACAAGAGAGAACCAATTGGTACTCGTATTTTCGGCCCTGTAGCTCGTGAAGTTCGTTATGCTGGTTTTATGAAAATTGTATCTCTTGCACCGGAGGTTGTTTAATGGCAAAGTTTAATTTCAAAAAAGGCGATACTGTAGAAATTATCGCTGGTGATGATCGCGGAACTAAAGCTACTATACTTGAAGTATTACCTAAAAGAAATAAGGTAATAGTTGAGGGTTGTAAAGTAGCTAAGAAAGCAATCAAGCCAACTGAAGAGAACACTAAAGGCGGACATATCAATAAAGAGATGCCTATAGATGTTTCAAATGTAAAAAAAGTGGAGGCATAATAAATGGCACGCTTAAAAGAAAAATACTTAGGTTTAAAAGCTGAGTTACAATCAGAGCTAGAGATAAAAAATCCTATGCAGGTTCCTGCATTAGAAAAAATTACTATCTCTGTTGGTGCTGGTTTCGCAATGAAAGATAACAAGCTTATCAAAAATATTGAAGAAACTATTACTAAAATAGCTGGTCAAAAAGCAACTACTGTAATTGCTAAAAAATCAGTAGCTGGTTTTAAAGTTCGTGAAGGTATGCCTGTTGGTATCCGTGTTACACTTCGTGGTGAAAATATGTACAATTTCTATGATCGTCTAGTATCTATTGCACTTCCACGTGTAAAAGATTTCCGTGGTGTTCCTAGAAATGGTTTTGATGGTCGTGGTAACTATAACTTCGGTCTTCAAGAACAACTTATTTTCCCAGAGATTAGCTATGATTCAATCATGCAAATTCATGGTATGAATATTACTGTTGTTACATCAGCTGATTCAGATAAGGCAGGATTTGCTCTTTTAGAGAAAATGGGTATGCCTTTTACTAAAGGGAGTAACTAATGGCTAAGAAATCAATGATCGCAAAAGCGGCAAGAGAACCTAAGTTTAAAGTACGTGGATACACAAGATGTCAAATCTGTGGTCGTCCACATTCAGTACTTCGTGACTTTGGAATCTGTCGTGTATGTTTCAGAAAAATGGCAAATGAGGGATTAATCCCAGGTGTTAGAAAGTCTTCTTGGTAGGCATCAGCCTCTCTAAGTAGAAACTCCTAACAATAGCAGATGCACTTTAAAGTGCATCCACATTAAGGAAAAATAATGGCAATTAATGATCTAGTATCAGATGCGTTAACACGCGTTCGTAATGCAGGTATGAGAAGATTACCAGTTACAACTCTTGTTCACTCTAAGAGTGTTGAAGCTGTAGCAAATATCTTAGTTGAAAAAGGTTATCTTGAATCATGTAATGTAATTGAAGATGGCGTTAAGAAAACTATTAAAGTTGTACTTAAGTACAATGAAGATGGTAAAATAGTAATCAATGAAATGAAAAGAGTTTCTAAGCCTGGTAGACGTGTTTACAAAGGTAAAGAAGATATTAAACGTTTCAAAAATGGTTATGGAACTATTATTGTAAGTACATCACATGGCGTTCTTTCTAATGACAAAGCTTATGAGCTTGGCATTGGTGGTGAAGTTATGTGTACAGTTTGGTAGGGGGAAGATATGTCTAGAATTGGTAAAAAACCTGTAGATTTTGGTGCTGATATTAAAGTTAGCTCAAATGAAGATGTAATAACTTTTGCTAAGGGCAAAAATAGTGTTGATTTAGATACAAAAGGTAATGTTGATTTTTCTATAGAAGGAACAGTACTTACTTTCGTAAACAAATCAGAAGCTAAAGAGCATAGAGCTTTTTGGGGTACATACAGAGCATTAGCTCAAAATATCGTTGTTGGTTTAACTACTGGTTATACTAAACAATTAGAGATAAATGGTGTTGGTTATAGAGCTGCTGTTAAAGGTAAAACTCTTAATTTACAACTTGGTTTTTCTCATGATATTGATTACCCATTGCCAGATGTAATTGAAGCAAGCGTAGAAAAGAATGTTATTACTTTAAAAAGTCATGACAAACAAACACTTGGTCAAGTAGCAGCTGAAATTAGAAGTTTCCGTCCACCAGAGCCGTACAAAGGTAAAGGTGTTAAATACATGGAAGAGCATATCGTGCGTAAAGCCGGTAAAACTGCTAAGAAGTAAGGGAGGATATTAAAAGATGAATGCAAAAGTATTAAAAAATAAAGTAGCAAATCGCCTAAAGCGTAAGCGTCGTATTCGTGCAAAAATATCTGGTTGTGCTTCACTTCCTCGTGTTTCTGTATTTCGTTCAAATAGATATTTAAGTGTACAAGCAATAGATGATGCAACAGCAACAACTTTATGCGCACTAAATTCAAAAGCGACTGGTCATAAGTCAAATAAAGAAGGTGCAGCTGCACTTGGTGAAGCATTTGCTGCTAAACTAAAAGAAGCTAAAATTTCTGAAGTTGTATTTGATCGTAATGGTTACCAATACCACGGCGTAATTGCTGCATTTGGTGACGCACTTCGTGCAAACGAAATTAAGTTCTAGGGGTTAAGATGGAAATCAATAGAGAAGATTTTGAAGAATCAATTGTAAATATTGGTCGTGTTACTAAAGTTGTAAAGGGTGGTAGACGTTTTCGTTTTACTGCACTTATCGTAGTTGGTAACAAGAATGGTACTATCGGTTATGGTACAGGAAAAGCAAAAGAAGTTCCTGATGCTATTAAAAAAGCAGTAGATAATGCGTTTAAAAATCTTACAACTGTAAGTATTAAAGGTACAACTGTTGCACATGATATTGAGCATAAATATAATGCAAGTCGTGTTTTACTTAAACCTGCATCTGAAGGTACTGGTGTTATCGCTGGTGGAGCTGTTCGTCCAGTTCTAGAACTTGCAGGTATTCAAGACATACTTACAAAAAGTATTGGCTCAAACAATCCAAATACACTAGTTCGTGCTACAGTTGAAGCACTTTCTCGTTTAAAAGGTTAATTATGGGTATTGAAAATTTAATTCCGGCTGAAGGTTCTACAAGCAACCGTAAAAGAGTTGGTCGTGGACAAGGTTCAGGTACTGGTAAGACTGCTGCACGTGGTCAAAAAGGTCAAAAATCTCGTTCAGGTTATAAAAGAAAAAGAAACTTCGAGGGTGGACAAATGCAACTTGCAAAACGTATGCCTAAGATTGGATTCTTTTCTCGTAACATAAAACCTTATGTTATTAATGTTGAAAAAATTACTGCAGTTGCAGAACTAGCTGAAATCACAATGGAATCTATCCGTGGTGTTCACAAAATTGGTTCTCAAGTTACTAAAGTAAAATTAGTTGGTGCATCTGCTAAAGATTTAGCATCAAAAATTAAAGACGATAACGTTACTACTACAGGTAACTAGTTATTATGAATAAAAATCTAGTAAATAAGATACTTATTACTATCGGTTTTTTATTTATCTACCGCCTGCTGGCTTATGTGCCAGTTCCAGGTGTAGATACTGCTGTTATAGCTTCTTTCTTCGATGGGCATCAATCAGACTCATTAGGTTTATTCAATATGTTTTCTGGAAATGCTGTTAAAAGAATGTCAATAATCTCACTTGGTATTATGCCTTACATTACTGCTTCAATTATTATGGAACTTCTTGCTGCAACTTTTGCACCACTTGGTCAAATGAAAAAAGAGCGTGATGGTATGGTTAAATATATGCAAATAATTCGTTATGCAACTATTGTAATTACAATTATTCAAGCTATTGGTGTTAGTGTTGGTCTTCAAAATTTAACAGGGGCTAATGGTCAAAGTGCTATTTTAGCTGATCATAACACATTTATAATGCTTTCTGCTGTTTCAATGCTTGCGGGAACTATGTTACTTATGTGGATTGGTGAGCAAATTACTCAATCTGGTATTGGAAATGGTATTTCACTGATTATTTTTGCTGGTATTGTTTCAGCAATTCCATCTGCAATTGGTAAAACAGTTAGTATGGTAAATACTGGTGCTATGAGTTTCTTAGTTGTTATAGGTATTTTAATGTTGGTGCTTGGTACTGTTGCTGTCATAATCTATGTTGAACTTGGTGAGCGACGTGTACCTGTCACTTATGCTAAAAAAGTTATGATGCAAAATCAAAATAAAAGAGTTATGAACTATATCCCTATCAAAGTTAACTTAGCTGGTGTTATTCCAGTTATCTTTGCTTCAGCGATATTGATGTTTCCGATGACTGTTTTATCAACTAGTACTAATCCTACTATTATTGCTATAACTGATTACTTAAATCCAAATTCTTACTTTTTTAACTTTTTAACTTTTGTTTTTGTTATGTTTTTTGCATTCTTTTATGCATCAATCACTTTTAATGCAAAAGATATTGCAGATAATTTAAAAAAGCAAGGTGGATTTATTCCAGGTATTCGTACTGGTAGTGCAACAATGGAGTTTTTAAATACTACTGCATCTAACTTAACTTTTACAGGTGCTTTATATCTTGGTCTTATTGCAACTTTACCATTTATGATTATTAAAGGGATGGGTGTTCCTTTCTTCTTTGGTGGTACTGCGGTTTTAATTGTTGTTCAAGTAGCATTAGATACTATGAGAAAAATAGAGGCTCAAGTTTACATGAGTAAATATGAGACACTAAGTGCTGTTGGTCTATAAATAATGGCCATTGCACTTAGAAAACCTCAAGAGATTGAGAAGCTCCGTGCTGCCAACAAAATTGTTGCTGGTGCATTGGAGTTACTAAGAAAAAATACAAGAGTAGGGATTTCTTTAAAAGAGTTGGATGCTATGGCTGAGAAGTTTATAGTTGAAGCTGGTGCAAAACCATCTTTTAAAGGTCTTTATGGCTTTCCAAATGCAGTTTGCTGCTCACTAAATCAAGTTATTATTCATGGTATTCCAACTGATTATAAACTCCAAGAGGGTGATATTATTGGTTATGATATTGGAACTGAACTTGATGGATGGTTCGGTGATGCTGCAATTACGGTAGCTGTTGGAAAGATTGACAAACAAGATGAACTTTTAATTGCTTGTGCAAAAGATAGTCTTCATGAAGCGATTGATACCATAAAAATTGGTATGCGTTTTAAGGAACTATCAAAAGTACTAGAAAAATCAATCCGTTCAAAAGGTTTTGTTCCTCTTTATAACTTTTGTGGTCATGGGATTGGTAAAAAACCTCATGAAGAGCCTGAAATACCAAACTACCTTGAGGGAAAAAGCCCAAAAGCTGGTCCAAAGATTAAAAACGGAATGGTTTTTTGTCTTGAGCCTATGATATGTCAAAAAGAATCAGAACCTATTATTTTAGAGAATAAATGGGATGTTGTTAGTACCGATAAATTACGCGGTTCACACTACGAGCATACTGTTGCAATAATCAACGGTAAAGCTGAAATATTATCTCTTGTGTAATATTTACTAAAGAGAAACTAAAGGACTTAAAAAATGGCTAAAGCAGACGTTATTGAAGTTGATGGTAAGATTATTGAAGCTTTACCAAATGCAACTTTCCGTGTAGAATTAGAAAATGGACATATTATTTTGTGTCATATAGCAGGTAAGATGCGTATGCATTACATTAAAATACTTCCAGGTGATAAAGTTAAACTTGAACTAACACCTTATTCTCTTGATAAAGGTCGTATCACTTACCGATACAAATAGAAACTAAAGCTTTTTGCTTTAGTTTTATTCCCATTTAAATTTTGTCATATCTAAATTTAAATTTCCCCATTCACTAAGTGAAGCTTCATAAATTTTTGTATTTTTCAATCTTAATTTTTGATATAAAATAAACCAGTTCATTGATGCATCAAAAATAGAATTACCATAAACTATAATATCAGAATTTTTATTTAGCATTAGTCCGTGAACATAAATACTAACTAAATCTTGATTACTTCTAAGTGTATAGTCTTTTAAGAACTTGTCTTTATAGTATGATGATTTCGCATGAGATATATGCCCATAACTTTTAGTATTTTTAGATAGTTTTGTACCAAAATAATATGGTGTATCTCTACTATCAATAATAGATGCAGTTTCTAAATTATCTTTTATATATTGACTAGTAACTAAAATATTGTTATTTGGATGAATTTTAAATTCTCCATCTTTAGAGTTTTTTACAGCGATTGAAGATACAAGACGATTGTATTTAAATACCCAAGACATATATCCTCCATTTAAGATAGATACATTCTCAAAGCCACTTAAAATTAAAATCATTGCAAAATAACTTGTATTTAGTTGTTCTTCATCTGAATTTCTACTATAAAGAATAATATCTGAATCATTATTTATACCTAAATTAGTAAAAATCTCTTGAGTCTTAGAACTAGAAATAATCTGTGTTAAGGTTTTTGTACTATTCATAAAATCATCTATATTTATATGTAAAGCACTTAAAATATGTCCTTTTGCATAAGAATCTTTTGACGATACATCAAGTAATATTAAATTACTTTTTTTGATATTTGCTCTAAGAGTTGTTGGCTTAATAAAAGCATCATAAGCACTAAGGTTTGCAATTAGTAATACTAAAGTTAATATATATTTCATATTTATCTTTTAAAATGTTTGAGTGTTTCTAAATTCAGCAATCTCAGTTTCAACCATTTCATCAATCATAATTGTAAATAGTTCTGAAATCATATTTGGAGAAACACCTTTCTCAATGGCTGAATGTCTAACCTTTTGTAAAATAAAGTCAATTCTCTCTTGAGCTTTAACTTCATCAACACTATTTTTAAAAGCTGCTGCTTGACGGATTAGATGACTTCTTTGTGATATTAATTCAACTAATCTATCATCTAAAACATCTATCTCTTCTCTAACTTCTTGTAGTGAGGAACATTTTTTTATATCTGACATAGTATTTCTCCATTGTTAATAAGATATATTATCTAAAAAGAACTAACAGTAAAGTACGATTATGCTAGTTTAGATTAAATTGTTTTTTATAAGCATCTCCAAAAGTTATGCTTCTATCTTTAGGATCTAAAATTTCACCAACTTCTATGAAAATAGTTCTTTTTATACTTGAATCTTTAATAGCATCCATAAGTATATTGTTCGCTTTATCCCTAATAAATACAGGTAATATTGGAAGTTTATTTTTTATAGCTATAAGCTGCGCGCCATCTTTGAACTCAGCTACAGCGGAATCTGTTTTATTTCTCGTACCCTCTGGAAAAATAAATATAGAATTTCCATTTTTAACAGATTTTTTAATATCTTTGAAAAAACCACCCATTTGAGATGATTCACGATCAAGTAAAACAGTACCAGAATTTCTAACAAATTTACCAAAGAAAAAAGAGTTATAAAGTTCTTTTTTTGAAATCCAATCACCATGAATATTACTTTTTTGAGTAGCCATTTCTACTATTAGTGGATCAATTATAGTTCGATGATTTGATGCTAAAAGAAATTGGCCATCTTGTGGAATTTTATCTTGATTGATTACTTCTACTTCAATATTTAACTTATTTAAAAGCTCATGAGAATAGTCTATTCTAGCTTGTTTTCTCTTTTTAGTATCTGTAACACCGGAGAGTTTAAATCCATAATAATTTGTCAAATATGTAGCATAAATAGCCATTTTAATTTGATTAAATGTCAAAAGTTATCCTCTTAATTAGCTTTTATTAATTTCTTTGTCTCTTTAGGAAGATGAGCAAAAGGGATATTTTGCATCCCCTTTTTTACACCATCTTCAAAAAGCATAACATCAAGTGACATGAGTGATGGAAAAAATCTTATAGCTTTATATGAATTTTTCTCAATAGTAAAAGTTATTTTTTTATCTGAGAGTTCTATACTTTTTTTCTTTTTTGCCATCATCTAGTCCTTTAAGTAAATTCCAGTATCTTTTACTTCAATTTTATCAGCATCTTGAAGTGTTGTAAGTGAGCGTTTAAAATCTTTTTTACTTAGTCCAAAAACACTCTTAATAAGTTCGGCATCACTTTTATAATTATAAGGCATACTTCCGTTATTTTGTTTTATAAGCTCTAATACTTTATCAGCAGAACTACCACTCTTTTTACTTCCAGCTTTTCTAAGGTTAAGGTCGATATTTCCATCTTTTCTTATAGTTTTTATGTAAGCTTTTTTCTCATTACCAATATCTATATTTTCAAATATTTCATTATGATAAATTAAGCCTTCATATTTATCTTCAACTATACATTTAAATCCAAGTGGAGTTTTTGCAATAACTAAGATTTTAACTTCTTGTGCAGGTTTTAGTCCTTTTACTTTTTTCTCAAAAAAACTAGCAGTTTTCTCCGTTCCAACAAGTCTATGTGTACGTTCATCATAAACAACTTTTAAAAATCGCTTATCTCCAACTTTAAAAGGCTCTTTTTGAAACATATTTGGAACTAGTAAATCTTTACTTAAACCCCAGTTCATGAATGCCCCAAAAGGTGCTACATCAATGCACTCAAAAAAAGCAAATTCATCTAATTTTGCAACAGGTGTAAGAGTAGTTGATACAAGTCTGTCTTCTGAATCAGTATAGATAAATACATCTAAAAGTGTACCCTCTTTCATACTAGGTGTTAAGTATGGTCCAGGCAGAAGTACATCGTTTCCATCTTGTGCCATCATATAAGCACCGGGAGTTGTTAATCTATCGATTAGTAGTGTGTTGATTTTTCCGAGTTCTAAAAACTCATTTTGTTCTTGTTTTGTTTCCATTAGGTCTATCCGTCATGTTAATTTATAATCGTATTATATCGTTTTTTGTGCTATCATTTCTCACTTAAGGAATTTTCATGAAAAAACGAACAAAAATTTTAGCAACCATTGGTCCAGCATCAGATACTTTAGAAATGATAGAGAACCTGATACATGCTGGTGTAAATGTTTTTAGATTAAATTTTTCTCATGGAACTTATGAATATCATTTAAATGTTTTAAAAAAAATTCGTAAAGCTATGCAAAATACTGGTTTAGTTGTGGGAGTACTTCAAGATATAAGTGGGCCTAAAATTCGTATTGGTGATTTAGAAGAAAATTTTGATTTAGTTGAGAATGATACGATTGTTTTTCATAAAGATACAATTTTAGGTAAAAAAACAGCTAAATCACTTTATGAAGTTTCTATTAATCATCCAAAAATATTAGCACAATTAAATATTGATGATTATATTTATCTTTATGATGGAATTATTCGTACAAAAGTTATTGAGATTAGTGATAATGGTGTTAAAGTACTTGTTGAAAATAACGGCATACTCTCTTCTAAAAAAGGTGTAAATTTCCCAAATACTGCTCTAGGAATTGATGTTTTAACAGACAAAGATAGACGAGATATGGCGTGGGGAGTTGAAAATAATGTAGATTTTATGGCTATCTCTTTTGTGCAAGAGGCAAAAGATATGATAAATGCTAGAGAAGTTGTAAATAAACTTGGTGGAAAACAGATGCTTATAGCTAAGATAGAAAAGTTTGATGCTATTGAAAATATAGATGAAATTTTGGCTGAATCTGATGGGCTTATGGTGGCTCGTGGTGATTTAGGAATAGAAGTACCTTACTATGAAGTTCCAAATCTACAAAAAATGTTAATTCAAAAAGCAAATCAAGCCTCAAAACCAGTTATAACGGCAACTCAAATGCTTCTTTCCATGACACACTCTCAGCGAGCTACTCGTGCGGAGATAAGTGATATCTCTAATGCTGTAAAAGATGGAACTGACGCTGTAATGCTCTCAGAAGAGAGTGCTGTTGGTAAGCATCCAGCTTTAGCAGTAAATACAATGTTTGAAACCATTAGAGAAACTGAAAAAGAGTATAATTATTTTCAATTTCAAACTATAAAGTGCCATGATGATACAAATGCCATAGATGAAGCAGCTGTTAGATTAGCTGGTGATTTACACGCAGATGGCATACTCTCCATAACAGCATCTGGAAACTCAGCAAGAAATCTAGCAAAATATAGACCATCAAATACAATTTATGCTATTACTCATGACTCAACTGTACGTCAACAACTAACACTTACATGGGGTG
>Ga0256826_1001578_pt1 | contig 14132 bp, 12 predicted proteins | sample CV79metaG_FD_185975 | JGI IMG/M metagenome (GOLD analysis project Ga0256826, IMG submission 185975) | Hydrothermal vent microbial communities from East Pacific Rise, Pacific Ocean - CV79 | ecosystem: Environmental > Aquatic > Marine > Hydrothermal vents | place: Pacific Ocean: East Pacific Rise...
ACCAAACATCTGCATATGAGGAAACAGCAGAGATTCTTGACGAAGTTTACACCAGTAGGCACAAGTAATGAAGACTAACAGGAGCGTTAGAACTAAGGGAAACTCAAGAAGCATCAACAAGCTCTAAAAATAGTTGGTAGTAGCCTAAGGTCTCTTTGTCTAAGGCTTCAACCTCTTTTTTATACTTGTAAACACTCAGACGTTTATCTAAACTTTCGAGCATTTCAAGTTCTCGTTCTGACTCCGCAAGTAAAAATCCATACTTGCTAATCTCATACGCAGCTGTTTTAGAATCGTTCGTATCAATCGCATGAATTTTTTCTAAATACTCTTTACGTTTATTTATTTTTTGGCTCTTTTTGTAGAGTTTATATAACCAGATAAAAAGGGGTACTAACACTGCCGTTAAGACAAGCGCAACAATAAGGATTAGAATCATTAGTGAGTTATCGGGAACATCTACTAAGGGTTTAATGTCGTGAAGAGGAATGTCTTGCATTATACGTTCCCTTCAAAAAGTCTTTTTAATTTTACAATAGCGTGTTCGTCCGTGTAGACCTTAGCAAAACGCACTTGGTCTTTTCTCAGTCTTTCGTAAAGTCTTCTGTCATGTTCTTGAACCTGCTTTTCATAAGCCTTTGTCGTTGAACGGTTAAAATCACCCTCAAGTTCTGCACCACTTTCAGGGTCATGCAGAGTTGAAAAACCAAATGCCGGTGGATGTTCTTCAATACGGTCACGAACAATAACGGCAATCACTTCATGTTTACGTGCAAGTACTTTAAAGTCAGGCAAGTCAAAATAGTCAGCAATCACAATAACCAGAGATCTTCTTTTCAAACGGTTCATTAAGTTCTGTGCTAAACCTTTGTAGTCTGCTACTTTTCCAAGCGCATCAAAATCTAAAATCTCTTGTGTAAGACTTTGCACTGCATGAATCTTTTTAGAAGGTTTGTTCTGTTTATAGAGTTTGTCTGCATAAATAAACGAACTAAAAAGGTCTCCATTCTTAATGGCAGAAAAAGATAACATCGCCGTAATCTCAGCAATGACCTCTTGTTTAAACTTCTTTGAGCCAAAATGCACTGAACCATTAAGCATGGTTGCAATAACTACATTTAACTCACGTTCTTCTTTAAATACCTTGATGTAAGGACGTTGCATCTTTGCTGTAATGTTCCAGTCAATACGACGAATATCATCACCAGGCATGTACTCACGCAGTTCAATGAAGTCATAACCTTCACCATGAAAGATGGAAGGATTGTTACCGATAAGTTCAGAGAAGACCTGACGTCTTGCACGAACAAGGATTTTTTTGAGTTTACTCATCTACGGGATTGCTACTGCTTCTACAATTTTATCAATCACTTGGTCGGTTGTGACACCTTCTGCTTCTGCCTCATAGGTTAAAATCAGACGATGACGCATAATTTCTTTAATGATATAAGCAATGTCAACAGGAGAAACATAATCTTTCCCACGTAAAAAAGCCATTGCTTTTACTGCTTTAAAGATGTCAATACTTACACGAGGACTCGCTCCAAATTGAATATAATCAGCGACTTCACTTAGACCATATTCTGAAGGATTACGTGTTGCAGAAACCAGTTCAATCATGTACTTTTCAACTTCTTCATCCATATGGACTGAAGCCACCTCAGCCTTTAATGTTTCTAACTCTTCATGACTTACTACTGTCATAATCGTTTCACTTTGTTTGTTAGAGATACGTCGTGCAATTTCTAGCTCTTCTTCTTTCGTGTTGTAACCTACCACTAACTTCATCATAAAACGGTCAAGTTGTGCTTCAGGAAGTTGGTAAACACCTTCTTGTTCAACAGGATTTTGAGTTGCCATTACAAAAAATGGAGGGTCAAGTTTAAAAGACTCTTCACCAATGGTTACTTGTTTTTCTTGCATTACTTCAAGTAGCGCTGACTGAACCTTTGCAGGAGCACGGTTAATTTCATCAGCAAGTAAGAGATTAGTAAAAACAGGACCTTGCTTGATTTTGAACTCATTTTTATGAGGGTCATAAATCTCAGCACCTAAGATGTCAGAAGGCAGAAGATCGGGAGTAAACTGAACACGTTTGAACTTAAGTCCAAGTGCTTGAGAAAGTGCATTTACCGTTGTTGTTTTTGCAAGCCCTGGGATACCTTCAATTAAGATATGCCCTTCACACAAAAGACCAATTAACAGCCCATCAATCATCTTTTCTTGACCAATAACTACCTTAGCCACTTCATTTTTAATTTTTACAATTTTCTCGTTCATTATTTTTCCTGATACTTTCTATTTAATGCTCTTATTATAGGGTAACTCTGTAAATCCTATACGCACTCAGAGACTTTTTAAAGTGTAAGATTGTACAAGTATTTTCTTGAGTCATAGCTGAAGCTATGACGATGGAAAAACTTGTATAAGGTTGCGCTTTAAAAAGCCTCCCGTAGGGCAATGCAAGAAATTCACTCTTACTTTGTTGAATATAGTAGAAGCTATTCATAGCTCCTTCATACATCCGCCTCATAATAGTAAACTTCTTGCATCACTGAGTACGTATAGGATTTACAGAGATGCCCTATCTCATTTACTTTGACTTCACAAGTGAAGCAGTAACAATAATTATTTAATGTGTGGAAAATGTGTAAATCTAGACAATACAAACTTCAACTCCGCCACAGCGAACAAACTCAACGCTTTTTTCACACATTAGAGCATTATAATCACTTCAATATTTAAATTATCTCTTGAAAGGAAAATTATGGAAACTGAACGAAAGCATATTAATCTCTTTGAAGATAAGGAGATTCGGTGCTATAACACTGTCTTTAATATTACTGATGAAGAAGACCTTCTTCAATGGTGGGAGTACAATATGGAAAACTCTATTGACAAGTACCCAAATTCTATAAAGTTTCTTCACTCTTTATACCGTTCTTGTTTTAATTTTTTAGAAGAGCACCTTACACCCTTTGATATTATTTTTGAAAAATCTGCACATAATGTGTACTGGACACTATGGTCACAAAAAGGAACTCTTGATTTAGACATAATGCATACAAAATTTCAAGATATTAGTTCTATGAACAAAGACAAACGTGTTAGCTTTCAACTTTCTACTCAAGTCAAAACAGTTAAAGTACAAAATTCAGCTCAACAACTTAACTTTCAAAAGGCTCCTGTCAAGTTAAGGGTTTATAACTTTTTAGATGATGACAATCTCCACCTAAGAGAACTTAATGAAGAGTTAAATGAGGAGTTAGTTTATCTTGAAGGAAAAGGTTTTAGTCAAAAAAGTATTGAAAAGATACAACACCTTCTTGCACAATAATCTTTAACACTCTCTCCTTATAGAGAAATTTTTCATATCAAGCAGAGTATTGATGATCTCTCTTACTTTACGAGCGAACATAAAAATATACTCATAGCCAAAAACGTGGTTTTTTAAGTACGAAAAGCTGCAGGTGCACGAAGTTTATTTTGACTATAGACTCTCTACATTTGTAAAGACAAGAGGTAAGATTAAAAAAAGAATATAGATGTTTTCAAAACTCATATTACTGTCATTCTAGCGAAATTAATGTGTCAAAAAGGTGTGAAACTACAAATTTTTATATTTATTATAAATGCTCTTGACATTAAAGGTTAAATCCCCTATAATTCCCGTCCACAAACACTCAGTACGTGGAAAACGTCTTGTTAGCTCAGTTGGTAGAGCATCTCACTTTTAATGAGGATGTCGATGGTTCGAATCCATCACAGGACACCATTTTTATTACTTTTTGAAAAAAGTATAACTTATATATGTGGTCCCATCATCTAATGGTTAGGATTCATGGTTTTCATCCATGCCATAGGAGTTCAAATCTCCTTGGGATCACCACTTCACACCACTTTTTCATTCTAGTCTTTCTAAAGAAACTTTTCATTTCATGAAACCACTATCATTAGTTTTGTTGTCAACATAATCAAGTAGTAAACTACACTTCATATGTTTCCGCCGCGATAGAATAAAAAATTGACATGAAACTAGTTTCTGTTATTTCCTTAATACATTTTCTTTAAACTTCATATATATCCTTAGACCTCGTCCCCTATGCATTTTTTTCTTCTTTTTCATGGTGACACTTCTGTGACACCACTAGTTGTTATGATGATAGATAATGTAAAGGATTGTTAATGTCCGTTAATTTAAAAGAACTTGCACAGATGAGTCAGCCTTTAAAACTTTTGTATGTTGAAGATGATACCAATGCTAGGGAAAGTACATATCAATTGCTTACAAATTACTTTCATGAAGTGGTTACTGCGGTAGATGGGAAAGACGGCCTTGAAAAGTTTAACAAACAAAAATTTGACTTAATTTTAAGTGACATTAATATGCCCCGCCTTAGTGGAATTGAAATGCTAAAGGTAATTCGCGAAAAAAATTCTAATATTCCTGTTCTTTTACTTTCTGCTTACGATGACTCCGATTATTTTCTACATGCCATTGAGCTTGATGTTGATGGTTATATTTTAAAACCACTTATGATGAACCAGCTTAGTAAAACCCTTTTTAAGGTGGTTCAAAAAATTAACCTTTTAGCTTTAAAAGAAAACTACCAGAAAAAGCTTGAGGCAGAAGTTAAGAAAAGAAATGTTGAAATTGAATATAAACTATATTATGACACCCTAACTAAACTCTTAAGTCGTTACTCTTTTTTCAAAGATATTTCAAAACTTTACGCCCCTGTTATTTTACTTATAGACATTGACAAGTTTAAGCTTATTAACGAGGTTTATGGCAGTAACGTAGGGACAGAAGTTCTTAAAGAGTTTGCTAAGACACTCAGTCAAGTCCTTCCTAAAAATAATGAGTATAAACTCTACCGCCTTTCAGCTGATGAGTTTGCTATTTTGGACAGTACCCGACACATTGAACCTGAAAAATACGAACTTCTTATTGCTACACTTTTTAAGCACTTAAACAATTTAAAAATAACGATTGGTGAGAACACAATTTCTATCGATATTACCATTGGTCTTTCTACTGTTGAAAAAAATGGTTATGAAAGTGCGAAAATTGCCCTTGATTATGCTAAACAGCACAAAAAACCTTATGTTATGTACTCCAGTCAAATTGACCATAGAAAAGAGAGCAGTTTAACCTTGAAGTGCCGTGACGACATCTCTGCTGCTATTGATGAAGAAAGAGTCGTTGCGGTTTACCAGCCCATTGTAAACAAAGAAGGTAAAACAGTTAAACATGAGACCCTTATGCGACTACAAGAGAAAGATTCTTACAGTCTTATGTCTCCTTTTTACTTCTTAGATGTTGCCATTAAAACCCGTTTGTATGAGCACCTTTCTTCTACCATCATTTTTAAAGCCTTAGATCTCTTACGAAGAAGTGAACATGTTTTAAGTATAAACTTCACCTACAGTGACATCAAAAACAAAAGCTTTGTAAAAAAGATAGAAACCTATTTAACGCAATACCCTGAAATCGGGGAACGTACTGTTTTTGAAATCACAGAGAGTGAAAGCATTGAAGACTATGCTGATGTAAAAAGTTTCATACAAGGTTTTAGAAAATTTGGGGTGAGATTTGCCATTGATGACTTTGGAACAGGGTTTTCAAACTTTGAGTATATTTTAGAGATAGAACCTGACTACTTAAAAATTGATGGTTCTTTAGTTAAAAAGATTGATACTGATGAGAAGTCTTACATTTTAGTGCAAGCCATTGTCAAGTTTTCCCACAAACTAGGTATTAAAGTCATTGCCGAATATGTTTGCAGTGAAACCATCTTTTTAATGTTAAAAGAGCTCGATGTCGATGAGTACCAAGGATTTTATTTTTCAGAACCTTTAGAAAACATCGAAGCGAGTAAGTAAGATGAAACATAAAAGTACAAGTGATAAAAAAGTTATACAAAGTTTCTTACTAGTAGGGTTTTTACTTACCTTATTGGGTATTTTTTCTATCATTAAGATTATTGAGCTCTCCGACATCACAGCTCGTTTTTACCAGCATCCTCTTACTGTAACCAATGCTACACAGTCTATTCAAACCGACCTTACTTCTATGCATCGTTATATGAAAGATGTTGTTTTAGCTAAAGATAATCTTGAACTACAAACAGCATTAAAAAAAGTCAATACTTATGAACGAAATGTATATGAAAACTTTGAAGTTGTTTTCACCTATTACCTCGGGGACAAACAAGAAGTGAGCACCTCTTATGAACTCTTTAAAAACTGGAAGCATATTCGCGACAAGGTTGTTGCATTAATGCATGAAGGTAAAAAAGATGAAGCTATTGCCATTACTAAAGAAAAAGGTGCTGAACATGTTTTTTTACTTAACAAAAGCATAGAAACCCTTGTTATATTTGCACACAACAAGGCAGAGCTTTTCGTACAAGATGCCAATAATACTAAACATACTTCCATCATCATTACCATCATCACTGTACTAATTTTACTCATTCTTATTGCTAGTATTATGCTTATGCTTTTAAGAAGTCTTAAAAATGCCGAAAGTACGAGAATTGAGCATGAACATCAGATGGTAATGCAGTCACGACTTGCACAGATGGGTGAGATGATTTCCATGATTGCACATCAATGGCGACAGCCTTTAGGTGCCATTGCTGCTGTTTCGATTGACATGAAAATGAAGTTAGAGCTTGAAACCTTTGATTTAAGTACATCCCAAGGGCAAAAAGACATACAAGACTTTTTTAATGAACGTGTTGATGATATTGCCGAATTTACAAAGAACTTAACGCGCACAATTAATGACTTTAGGGACTTTTACAAACAGAATAAAGAACTTAAAAGTGTCACAATGAGTGAACCTCTAAACAAGGCACTAAACATTATAAGGGCTTCCTTAAAAACAAATAACATCGAACTTAAAGAAGAATACCGTTCAATGAAAACGCTTGCAGTTTATGAGAGTGAACTCATGCAAGTGCTTTTAAATATCTTTAAAAATGCACAAGATGCTTTTGAAGGGGAACAGATAAAAAATGCCCAACTCTTAATTTCTACCCAAGATGTAGACGATGGTATTCTCATCAAAATTTGCGACAATGCCGGTGGAATTGAACAACATATTTTAGACAAAATTTTTAATCCTTACTTCTCAACTAAAGAAGCAAAAAATGGAACAGGCTTAGGCTTATACATGTCTAAAATTATTATTGAAGAACATCATAATGGCGAACTCCGTGTCTCAAATGTAAATGAAGGTTCATGTTTTGAAATTTTATTGAGGGACCATGATGTTAACGACTAAACGTGAACTTAAAAAGTTTAAAGACACGGTAGAACGTAGTGCTAACATCATTGTTATTACGGATGCAAAACAGATTATTACTTATGTTAATGAAGCCTTTAGTAAAATAACAGGCTACTCAACCAAAGAAGCCATTGGTCAAAAACCAAGTATTTTAAACAGTGGAAAACAGTCTAAAGCATTTTATCAAGAGATGCACAACACAATATACAGTGGTAAAGAATGGACTGGTGAGTTTATTAATGTAGACAAATATGGGAACCTTTCTTATGAAAAAGCTTCTATTATGCCCGTTTTAAATGAAGAGGGCGAGATTGAAGAGTTTATTGCGGTAAAACTTGATGTTACCCAAGAGGTACTTACACGTCAAAAACTTGAGTACGCTAGAAATGAGACCTTACTCATAAACAAACAATTAGAACAGCGCATTAAAGAAGAGGTACAAAAGAACCGTTTACAAGATCAAAAGATCATGGAACAAGCCCGTACTTTACAGATGGGAGAGATGATTTCTATGATAGCACACCAATGGCGTCAGCCACTAAGTACTATCGCTGCTATTAGCATGGACCTGCGTATTAAAGCTGAACTGCAGTACTTTGACCTAAGTTCTGTTCAAGAAAGAGAAGCATATCAGAAGTACCTCAGTTTTGAACTTGAAAAGATTGAAAGAAGCACCCAAGACCTCACGGAAATCATCGACAATTTTAAAAGTTTTTACAAACCCTTGCAACCCATATCTTCAGTGAACATTAACACTATGATTGAAAAGACCCTGACCCTTATTTCAAACTCTTTGGAGCTTAATGGTATTAGTGTGGAGTATATTTTTAATTCCAAAAAAGAGATTAAACTTTATTGTAATGAGATGATGAAAGTACTCTTAAACCTTCTTAAAAACACCCAAGACACTTTCATGCAAAAAAAGATAAGCCACGGGGAAATTTGGATTAGTACAGAAGATACTCTTGAAGGTGTACGTTTAAACATTTATGACAATGCAGGGGGAATAGATGAGACAATAATTTCTAAAATTTTCGACCCTTATTTCTCTACTAAAGATGAAAAAAATGGAACTGGGTTGGGACTTTATATGTCAAAGCTCATTATTGAAAAACATCACCAAGGTACAATTACCGCACACAACACCAAAAGTGGTGTCTGTTTTAGCATAGAACTCAAGGGAGAAGTAACATGAATTTTTTACATATTTTACTTTTAGCACTCCTACTAAACATAAGCGTATCAGCACAGGACAAATATAAAGACTTAGAAAAAGTCTCTTTACAACTACAGTGGTTAGACCAGTTTCAATTTGCCGGCTACTACATGGCAAAAGAGAAGGGTTTTTACGAAGATGTAGGACTTGACGTTACAATCAGAAAGCACAGCTTTGAAAAAAACTCACTTAGAGAGGTCATGTCTAAACGAGCCACCTACGCCATTGGACGTTCTACCCTTATTATTGACAAGAGTAAGGGTGCAGAGATTGTTCTTTTAGCTGCCTTATATCAATCCTCTCCCCTAGTTCTTGTTACCCTTAAAAGCTCAAAGATAAAAAAGGTAGAAGACTTTAAAGGTAAGACAATTATGACGACCTTTAATGATTCAAAAGTAGCATCTATTTTAGCCATGTTAAAACGTCATCATATTCAAGAGTCTGACCTAAATATACTGCCCTACACCTATGATATCAATGACCTAATTAATGGAACTACCCAGATTACTACTGCGTACAAAACCAACCAAGTCTACAAGCTAAAAGAACAAAATATCCTTTATACTATTTTTGATCCAGCTGATGAAGCTTTTGAAATCTATGGCGACATTCTTTTTACCAGTGAAGATGAAATCAACAACCATCCTAACCGTGCCCATAACTTTACACAAGCCAGTTTAAAAGGATGGAAATATGCCTTTGAACACATGGACGAAACAGTTGCTTTTATTCATGCCAACTACAATCCACAGCATAAGTCACTTGAAGCATTGAAATTTGAAGCAGTAGAATCAAAAAAGCTTGCTTACCTTAACCAAAACACTCTAGGGTCTATTGAGGTAGACAAGATTAAAAGTATCTACTATATGTATAACATCATGGGCTTCATTAATAAAAAGTTTGACATTGAAAGCTTTATTTTTGAGAAGGGAGGGGCTAAACATCTTCACTTAAACCGTGCACAAGAAATTTATCTTCATAAGAAAAAAGAGATTAAGATGTGTGTCTTGCCTGATGTTTTACCTTTAAGTTCTGTAGAAAATGGCAAGTTTATAGGTATGAGTGCAGACTACATTAAACTCATTTCTAAAAAAATAGACACACGTTTCACTCTTGTACCTACACAAGATTGGAGTGAGTCATTAGCCTTTGTTAAACAAAGAAAATGTGATATTTTACCCCTTGCACAAGAGACCCCCAGTCGTAAAGAATACTTAGACTTTTCCTACACGACCTTCTCTACTCCTCTTGTTATTGTAACCTTGAAAAACAAGGCATTTATTTCAGACATAAGCTCAATAATTGACAAAAAAATAGGTTTTGCAAAGGGTCATTCTCATCTAGAACTCATTCAAAAAAAATATCCAGATATCAATTTCATAGAAGTTGAAAACACCCAACATGGACTCAGAAAGGTTGCCAATGGTGAAATCTATGCTTATGTTGGAAATCTTGCTTCTATCTCTTACCATGTGCAAAGAGAGTATGCAAATCTTTTAAAAGTAAGTGGAACCGTAGGCAAAACAATAGAGACTAAAATTGCAGTTCGTAATGATGAACCTATTTTACTTAACATCATTAACCGAGCCATTGTTAAAATTTCAGAAGCTGAAAAACAAGGTATTTATAACCAATGGATTCATATTATCTATGAGAAAGGAACAGATTATGCACTTATTGCAAAAATAACGGCATTTTTTCTCTTTCTCATTAGCATTACTATTTTCTTTATTTTCAGACAAAACCAGTACAAAAAAGAGCTTGAGAGACTTACTAAAAGCTTAGAATTTCGTGTTAAAGAAGAGGTAGCTAAAAACACCAAAAAAGATCAGAAGATGTTTCAACAGTCTCGTCTTGCTCAGATGGGAGAACTCATCTCTATGATTGCTCATCAATGGCGACAACCTTTAAGTGCCATCTCCGCAACCAGCATTGACCTAAAACTACAGATGGAACTTGAAGTGTATGACTTTGACACGAAACAAGGAAGAGACAAATGTTTAAGAGAGATTAACAATGGGCTTGGGCAAATTGAGATTTTCACACAAAACCTTACTCAAACCATTAATGACTTTAGAGACTTTTACAAACAAAATAAAAGTGCTGTATATCTTGAGATTAAAGTTCCTATAAACAAGGCTCTGAGTATTATAGAGACCTCTTTAATCACCAGTAATATTAAAATTATACAAGAGTATAAAAGTAGCTCAAAAATTGAACTTTTTGACAGTGAACTCATGCAAGTTGTCCTGAACATTCTAAAAAATGCTCAAGACAACTTTCAAACCCAACTGCATAAGGACGCCATTATTTGGATACGCACCTTTGAAGACGAAACGAAGGTTACCCTTACTATTAAAGATAACGGTGGAGGAATTAATGAAGAGATTTTGTCCAGTATTTTCGACCCTTACTTCTCTACTAAGAAAGAACAGAATGGTACGGGTTTAGGGCTTTATATGTCAAAAATGATAATACAAGAACATCATAATGGTCAACTTAGCGCAAAAAATGACAACAATGGTGTCTGCTTTTGCATAGAGATTCCAAAAGGCAAACTTTCATAAAAGAGAATATGTTTAATAATTAAGGGCACCTCTAATACTATAACCCAAATGCTGCGTGTTCAAAATCAGCTCTTCTGGAAGTTTTTTACGCAGACGTTTCACGAGGCTTTTAATAGCATCTGAGGAAAACTCTTTATCAGGTTCATCAAAATAAATGTGGTTGAAAATTTCTACTGATGAAAAAGACTGCTGTTGGTTTTCAAGCAGAAGGTTAAGAAATTTTAGCTCTGCTTCACAAAGATCTATCTTAGTTTCATCTTTGAGAAGAAGTTGTTTGGTTTGGTTAAACAGGTAGTTTTCACTCAAAGAGATGCATTTGTCTTGATTGAATTTTTGGCATACTTTAAGAAAAACCTCAAGCATGCTTGTTGAAGAGATTGGTTTTTGCATAAAGGCTTCCACCCCAAGGTTAATAAGGTCGATTAAATACTTTTTGTCACTGTAAGCAGAAATAATAATTATTTTTTGCTCAGGATTTATACTTAAAATCTCTTTAGAAAGACAGATTCCATCCAAACGAGGCATCTGAATATCTGTCACGACAATGTCGACATAGGTTTTATTTTTCATATAATACGCATTATAAAGCTCACGCCCATCCACACCATCTTCTGCTGAAAGAACCTCTTTAAAAAGGTTTTTAAAAACACTCTCTGTTTTTTCTCGAAGCACCGAGTCATCTTCAACATAAAGAAGCGAGAGTTCTGAAGATATTTTTTTTAAATCACTAAACGTAAGTGCCACAGACTCTCCTTCTTTTATAATTTTGCTAAAGTTTACTTAGATAAGTTTAAGGGCATGTTAAGGTTTTATTTTAAAAAGCACCAGAAGTGTCTTTTGTAAGAAGCTTCCATTATCATCACTCACCATTAAGTAAAGGTTTTCACCCACTTTGGCAAGCCCTTCAAAGTTATCTAAATTCCAACCCTGTGTACTTTTGAAGTTTGCTAGTAGTGTACTCTCACACACACCGATGCAGTCTTTTATCTTTACTTTTTTTAAAACGATTGAGTAGCCTTGCAGGTAAGAAAAATCTCTTTCTAAAACCAAAATATTTTCATCTTTTAAAAGAAGTATTGATGTTATTTTGTAAGTGGCTTTAAACTTCCACTCTTTATTTAAAGCATACAAGGTATGAAAACTTTCATCTTTATTTTTCAAAGGCACTTCAGGAGCGGTAATAATGCCAAAGTCCGGATGTAAAAGTACGGCTTCTAATGCCTTATTCTTTTTTTGGTAATTTTTTATCTCCACTAAAGACTCATTTAAAGTAAAATTTCTGAGTTTTTTACCTTCAAGTGTAAAAAGAGAAACCTTTGGTGAACGCTCAAAAGAGATTATTAAACCCTCTTTTGAAAACACCATGCCTTCAGAATCACTTTTTTTCTTTTTAAGCTTTTTTCCTTTTTTTGTTCTAAGGGTATAAGCTTCTGTTAAAGAGATATGTTTAATTTTTTGATTGTTAATGCGAAGGTCAAGTTTAAAGAGATACCCAAAGTCACTCAGAGCATACAGACCTCTGTCTTTGTCATACGCTAAGTCTGAGATTCCTTTAAAAGCAAGACCATTAAAATCTTTAAAGTCCAAGACTTTGACATCTAAAATTTCTATAGAACCTAAACGATGTTCTCCAGAAGGAGAAAAATCGTAAGCAAGGATTGAAAGGGCTAAAAGAGAGAGAAGAACAAGCGGTTTAATCACTTCGCAATAAAACTTAGGACACTTTTATCATCATGCATTAAGTTAAGCGTGTCACCTTTAATACTGTAACTGTTCACCTTTTGCATCTCTTGGCGAAACTTTGTTTCAAGTTTCATGTCTGCACATGCCATCATAGTTGAAAAGCCAGGTTTAATGCTTAGCGTATCGCCACTGAGTGTGTAACTTCCACCCATGCCATTACAGCCTGCATGCCCACTATACTGTCCTTCATTAAAGCTAATAAAGGCTTTTTTAGGCACCGCCATACGGGTACGACCATAACTCACTAAGGTCCATTTTGTTTTCTCAAAAGACGAGTTGTCCATGCCTGAAGTACAAGGGCAATCACACCCTATTAAAAAAAATGTCACTAAAAAACTTACAATTACTGATTTGAACATACGAATCCTTTTTTTATAATCATAGCAGAATTAAAAACACATCTTCTCTGAAGTCCGATTCACTAAAAGCTCATCTTCTCTAAAGTCCGATTCACTAAAAGCTCATCTTCTCTGAAGTCCGATTCATTAAAAGCTCATCTTCTGCTTAACAATCTCTTCTCCATCTACATACCGTTCACACAGTTTACCATCAAGTTGTTTACAAATCTTTTGCCATAACGCCGTATGCCCATCACCTTCACTTCGCTCACCTAAAATAAAGACCATTGCATGTGCATACTCATGAGGAATCACCTCTTCAATCATGTAGTTTTCACTCTCTTTAAAACGTTTTTTATTAAGATAAATTGTAATTTTACCTTTGTCATAAGCCGTCAGTCCATACAAACGACTACTAAACTCATCTGAAACAATTAAAGGGATATTAACACGCTTAGCAAAGTTTTTAGAGATAAGCTCTAACACTAGGGCTTCTCTGTTATGAACACGAATTTGTGTCTGTTTAGACAGGGGAGAGTCTTTAAAGCTTTTAGATTGAAACCAAGAGTTAGCCATGTAAAAAATCGGTAAAAGCATCGCAAGAAGAAAAAACTTTTCTAGCTTTTTACTAAGCTTACTGCCAGTCTTTAAACTGCTCATTCTTATGCTTATCTTTTTTGTAACGACGGTTATTGTTACTCTGTTCTAGCTTATTTGCTGCACGTAAAATTTCAGCCGAAATCTCTTCAATTGTGTCATCACTTGTAGCTAAAAACTTCATTCTATTTACCAAGGTTTCTAAGGCGGTTAATTCACTTTTATACAAGGCAATAGGGTCTGTTCGGTCCAAGTATTTTGAATTATTAGTAATACGCTTAATATAGTTCTCTTTACTGGGTTCTTCACTCTTAGTTAAGTACGAAATTACACTATTGAAAAAACGCTCTAGTAGTCGTATATAACGCAGTCTT
>Ga0256826_1001579_pt1 | contig 14129 bp, 12 predicted proteins | sample CV79metaG_FD_185975 | JGI IMG/M metagenome (GOLD analysis project Ga0256826, IMG submission 185975) | Hydrothermal vent microbial communities from East Pacific Rise, Pacific Ocean - CV79 | ecosystem: Environmental > Aquatic > Marine > Hydrothermal vents | place: Pacific Ocean: East Pacific Rise...
TGCTTCAAGCACTTCACTCTCACAAAAGGTGTCTCTAAACCAACGCATTACCATTCCTGAAAAGAAGGAAATACCTTCGGCTTGAGAAATTCCTTCGATAACATGAGGGTTAATGCGAATGTCCATACTTGGATGAACCAAAGGTTTGTCCATGTTTACCAGTTGTTGCCAAAAAGTTCCGCCTAAGATAGCGACTTGGTTCGGTTTAACCACACCTAAACCAGCGGAACCAAGTTGAACATCACCTCCACCCATAATTACAGGTGTTCCTACTGCAAGTCCTGTCTCTTTTGAAGCCATTGAAGTGACTTCTCCAATTTGGGTTCCTGTCTCATAAACAGGAGGAAAGATATCATCTTTAATGCCCACTTTTGTTGCCATAGTTTTGTCCCATTGGCGAGTTTGTAAAGAGAAGACACCTGTTGTTCCGGCATTTGAAGGATCTGTGGCAATAACATTAGAAAGCTTGGCAAGTACCCAGTCGCTAATCATTGAAATATTTGTTGTTTTTTCATAAACAGAAGGTTTGTTATTTTTAACCCAAAGAAGACGAGGCAATGCGCCTAAGGCAAAGGTCTGACCTGAGATGTCATAAAATTCTTTTTCGAAGGTTGGGAAGTTTTGATTTAAAAAAGAGACTTCTTTATCGGCTCTTGCATCAACATTAGCAACACCAAAAAGTTCAGTATTGTTCTTGTCATAAAGGACGATACCTTCACGCATACTTGTTGCAGTAACAGCTTTGATTTCTTGAGGTTTTATTTGTGCATTAACAATAGCTTCTTGAATGCATTTAGAAATGATTTTCCAGTTGGTTGAGGTGTCAAAACCCATTGAGTTAGCAACACCATCTTCAGCTAAATGAGACCACTCTTGTTGAGAGATTCCCACTTGTTCGCCTGCGGTGTTAAAGATGATAGCACGACCGCTACCCGTTCCTGCATCAACGGTTAAAAAGTATGACATGAAATATCCTCATATTTGAATGAGGATATTGTAGTGTATGAGGACTTAAGCTAATGTTGCTTGAACAGAGAACTCATCAATGTGACACGTTTGAGCATAAGAATATGCTTCTTTTAAGTCGTGGAAAGTTTTAACTAATTTGCCTGATTTGTTGAGTAGTTTAACGTTTAACATGATGAATCCTTCTTTTAATTTAATGAATTATAAAATAATTTTATTACAAAGTGGTCACAGTCTTTAATTAAAAATCTGTAAGTCCAAAAAATACGCCTACTGCTGTTGAAATTGCAGCCAATGGATGCTCTTTCATAAAAGTTTTTGAATCGTTGTACCAATCTTTGATACTTCGTTTGTCGTCTAAAAGGCGGTAGCCTTCTATGTTGTTTAGTAAAAGAACCTTGTCTTCTTGGTCTTTTACTAAGTAACCTGTCTCACTTTTATGAATAATTTTAATGACCTCTAAGCCATCAGTATAATATCTAGTATTGTACATACTAAGCTCCTTTACGTTCTACTTTTTTAATGTAGTAGTTATTGATATGCGAATGAAAAGCATGGTTTTTAGCATCTCTGATACTTTTGAAAGCACCTTGAAATTTGCCCTTATAGTCGATTAAATAAATGGTATTCATAACAACTCCTTTATGTCTTATGAGAGTAGTATAAAAAGAAATAGTGTTTTAATTGTGTGAAGGGTACCGTTGTTTAGAAAAAGAGGAAAAGAAGTTGTACGAAGACCTTACGAGTTGTAGGCCTTGTCAAATGACTGTTGGTTCCATGAGCGTAAGAGTTTACCATTAACAAGAAGAAGAGGGACTTTTTTACCGCCCATTGCTAGAAACTTTTTCTCAGCACCTTGTTGTCGGTCGAGATTGTACTCAGTAAATTTAATTTTATTCATCTGCATATACATTTTTGCATCTTGACAGTGGGGACACCCTAAGGCAGTATAGATATCTACAAATTTTTTAATTTTTTTAGCACTGCCCCCTTGTTTATGTTTAGCGTGGGCTTGCCCTGAATTAGAATTTTGGTTGCCATTAAATTTAGCGTTGTTTGTTCTGCGTTGTTTTGCCATTAGTTCATTCCTAAATATATAAATACAAGTTTCATAATAAGAGCCGTTAAAATACCTGCGGCAACACCAGCAATAACATCGTCACCCATTACTCCCATGCCACCCTTAGTTTCTCTGTCAATTTTACCGATGATTGAAGGTTTAGCAATGTCAAAGTAACGAAAAGTTGCAAAAGAAAGTGCAAGGGCTAACCATAAAGTCCAGTAGCTTAAAATGTTACTGTACGCTTCCATAGGGATGCTCACGACAGGAACAATAGCAATGCTCATAGCAATCCACATTCCTGCAAGTTCATCTATAACAATATGTTTATTGTCATGGATTCCACCATTAGCTTCGTAGTCATTAACAAGTTTAATACCTGCAACGGTTGCTAGCATTGCCCCTAAAAATAGAGTTGTAGTGTCAAGGTAAGTTAAAATAACCATACCTAAAAGTAAAGAAACCGCAGAACCTACTGTTCCAGGGGCTACCTTTGATGTTCCGCTGTAACCAACGGTGAGTAAAAACCAGTTCATATATTTTTTCCTTCGTAAAAAATGGTAAATGGAGCACTTCGCTTTTGGAGAATGGTAAATAGAAAATTCTTTAGGCTCTCGTTTTCCCCATTAGGCGAAGCCGACCCATTCCCCATTAACCATTTCCCACATCACGACAGTGATGTTGTCTGATACAGTTTCATAAGTTCTATGTAAAAATCTTTTTCATCATGTTCTTCAACTAGACCTGTGATAGGTAGAATGTCATAATACAGTTTTTCTAAATTCTTAAAACGTTCTGGAAATAGTTTTGCCAGAATAAGTGCTGAAATTTCTTTACGCATTAAAACAGCTGGTGGTAAAAGCCCGAGTTTCAAGAGTTCTAAAATAGACTCTGAATGGTAAGAAATATGGTGATGATGCCCATGAGGACAAGTGTTTGTTGAGACAAGAGTAGTACACTCGTTACAATAAACATACTCCGCAGACATATTAATACCGATATTAATCCCTACAAGGTTATCTAAAATACTTTTATGGGCATTTTGATCATAATACATTCCCACCCCGGCATGATTTTGACCAATGGTAAGGGTGGCGCAACCGTAGTTCTTAGCAACAATTGCATCAATAAGAACCTCGTTATATCCTGCAAAAATATATGAACTTTCTAAAGGAATTAAAATTACACGGTTCTTTGGTAAGAAGTTAGTAATGAAATACTCTAAGGTCTCTTTACGTGTTTCAAAAACAAGTTCTTTTTCATTATAAGGCTTAAGTAAAAAGACAACCACTAAGTCAGTCTTGTCTAAGGTCTGACGAATAAGTCTTTCATGGGCTCTATGAAGAGGATTAGCCGCCATCATTATTGCCGTAGTGTGACGTGCGCCAATTCTCTGCTTGGCTTCTTGGATAAGTTTTTTGTTGTTGTCAAGTTCTGAATGTTCTATTTCAAAACTTCCTGCAATTGCGTACTTACCTAAACGTTGGTAGGTATTGGCAACACCGGGGTGCGAAGTGTCATCGGTTCCATAAATTTGGCGAACTCTCTCTTTAGGATTAATTTCAAAGATTTCACTTACAATTATGTGCCCTACATGAACTTTATCGACTATGAGTTTAAGTTGTTCATCTTTTTGCGCAGTTGAAAGTACTTCAGCATTGATTTTTCCACTAGGAGAAAGAATAAAAGGGAAGGGGAATGTTTTACCGTTAATAAGACCTGTCTTTAGAACTTCAAGTGTGTCACTTTTATTCATGAGTTTATTGACAGGACTTAAGAGACCTGCTTTAACAAGTTGAAGTGCAGAGAACGCCTCTTGATCGAGGTGAAGCTCTCTATTTTTTCTTGATGATTCCATATTTTTTTCTCTTTTCCCATAGGCTTTTTCGAGAGATTCCTAACTTTTTAGACAGTTCAGTGTCAGGAAACTTATGTTGGTAGTTTAATACAATGTATTTAACATAATCTTCAATTGGAAGAATATCACCTTGTTCAATTACCTTGTTGTCACTTTTCATTTCAACAGTTTTGTAAGGAACTTCTTCAATTACATCTGTACTTGAAACAATAACTGACTTACCAGCGATTAAATCTAAGAAAGGTTGTTTGTCTGTTTTCTTAAGAGCTTGAAAGTCAGTAATATAGGTAAGCTTTTCAGGGTTAAGGTTAGCTATTTCATCTAAGGTACGTAGAGACGCAAGAGAGATGAAGTGAAGTGGAGAATTACAACGGCTTAAAAGTTTAAAAGCAAAAGCATCTGCATATTTTTGGTAGTTAGAGAAAACAAAAATAGGAAGGTCTGACTTTTCATAATCACAATCTACATTAACTGATGAGAAAGTGTGTTCAATGTAACGTTGAAAGGTTGCATTTTGACGTTTAAGTTGCTCATAGTCTTGAAAATGGTCAATCTTACGAATTAACTCTTCAATCATAAAAGGCTTAAGAATATAATCTTTAGCCCCAGCTTTAAGAGGTTTAGAAACTGTGTCATTACTTACGTATGAAATCATTAAGATAACAACAGCGTCTTTGTATGCGTCAATTACAGGGTAAAAGTCTTGACCTGAAATGTTTGTTGAAAGTAAAATCACATCATAAGGTTCGCTCTTAAGAGCATCTTTAGTTGTTGATGCTAAATCACAAGTATGACCAAGGTCACTTAGTTTTGCAGCAATACTTTGTGCAAGGTAGATTTCGTTTTCGATAATTAATATTTTCATAAATTCGTCCAGTCTAAATATTTCAAGCTAGCGCTGCTTTGTACGGCAACGCCTTCTTTACGGCCAATAAAGCCGAGTTTTTCTGTTGTTGTCGCTTTTACATTACATAAAAACGGTTCAATCTCTAAAATTTTCGCCAAGGTAGAACGCATCTTTTCCTTGTAGTTACTCAAACGCGGTGTTTCAGCAATGATGGTGATGTCAACATTAATGATGACAAAACCACAGTTATGTAACCGTCGCACACACTCTTGAAGCAAAAGCTTAGAGTCGATGTTTTTGTATTCATCGTCACTATCGGGAAAAAGTGTTCCGATGTCACCCATACCTGCCGCACCTAAAAGGGCGTCAATTAATGAATGAATTGCAACGTCACCATCGCTGTGTGCTTTAAAGCCAAAAGGTGAGTCAATTTCAATACCACCTAGAAACATTACTCGTCCATCTTCAAAAGCGTGTACGTCGTAACCATTTCCTATAAGTGTGTCGCTCGAAGCAGGGCTTAGGCAAGGAATATTTTTCATGTCACTTACACGAGTCAACTTGTGTGCATTCTCGTCACCTTCTACTTCTGCTCTCGTAAACCCTGAGGCAACAATGGCAGAACTCTCATCGGTATACTCTAACTCTGTTTTAAGAGCATTTTTTAAAACCTCAGTTTTTGAAAGCTGAGGTGTCTGAATTCGTTTTAACTGTGCACGGTCTATGTTCTCACCATTAAAGGTAACGGTATCGCTCATGTTTAAAACAGGAACAATACAATCTGCCTTATCTTTAGCTTCAATGAGTCTAGAAATAAGCGCTTTAGGTGGACAAGCTCGTACTACGTCACTTACCATTACATAAGGAGTCTCAACTAATGTTAAAGCATTTTGTAAAGACTCTTGACGGGTTTGACCGCCTTGAACAATAGTGAAATCACCAAAGGACTCCATGTATTGCATTTCGTCTTTATGAGCTGTAATAATTACCTCTGAAAAAAGATTTAATTTTTCAAACTCATTTGTAACAAAATGCCACAAAGGTTGGTGATTTACTCTTAGCCATTGTTTCTTTACATTACGTTCAAAACGCGTTGAATTCCCTGCAGCAAGTAAAATCAGTGTTAAATCAGACAAAAATGCTCCTATTTGTAACAGGTGTTACGAAATTATACACTTATAAAGCTTTCTTTTAACTTGCTTGTGTTACCTTTCGGAAAATTTACGGGTGATTTTTTTAATTCATCTGTATATTGACGGGGGACAATTTTTACTTTCTTAAGGGGAGGTAAAATTACGACCCTTGACACTTTATGTTAATGTGACTTTTACTATAAAACAGTAAAATTGCGGATATATAATTTTTGGAGATTTTTTATGAGAACAGAATGGCTAAAAAAACGTGAAGGCGACGCAGTTCGCACACAAATGTATTATGCGAAGCAAGGTATCATCACTGAAGAGATGGAATTTGTTGCTGAGCTAGAGAAATTAGAGCCAGAACTGGTGAGAAGTGAGGTTGCTCGTGGACGTTTAATCATCCCAGCAAACGTAAATCATAAAAACCTTACGCCAATGGCGATTGGTATTGCAGCAAGCTGTAAAATCAATGCAAACATTGGTTCATCGGCACTGGCTTCTGACGCAGAAGGTGAAGTAGAGAAAATTGAAGTATCTCAAAAATATAAAGCAGATACTGCGATGGATCTTTCAACAGGTGGAGACTTAGATGACATTCGTGTTCAAGTTATCAAGAACTCAGCGATTCCTATTGGAACCGTGCCTATTTATCAGATTTTACATGATGTAAATAACAAGATTGAAGATCTAACAATTGAAAAAATGCTTGAAGTACTAGAGCGTCAAGCGCAACAAGGTGTATCTTACTTTACAATTCACGCAGGTTTCTTACTCGAAACTATGCCAAAAATTGCTAAACGTAAAATGGGTATCGTGTCTCGTGGTGGTTCTTTAATGGCTGCATGGATGATGCATTACCATAGAGAAAACCCATTTTTTACAGCCTTTGATGATATCTTAGATATCTGTGCTAAGTATGATGTTTCTCTTTCTCTTGGCGATTCACTTCGCCCAGGTTGTTTAGCAGATGCGTCTGATGATGCTCAGCTAGGTGAGCTTAAGGTTCTTGGTGAATTAACACTTAGAGCATGGGAAAAAGATGTTCAAGTTATGATTGAAGGTCCGGGTCACGTTCCTTTAAACCAGATTGAACGTAATATGAAGATTCAAAGAGAGCTTTGTCATGAAGCACCTTTTTACATCTTAGGTCCATTAGTTACCGACATTGCAGCGGGATATGATCATATCTCTTCTGCAATTGGTGCAGCTGTTGGTGGTTGGCACGGTGCTTCGATGTTATGTTATGTAACACCAAAAGAACACTTAGGTCTTCCAAATGCAGATGATGTTCGTGAAGGTATTATTGCTTATAAAATTGCAGCTCATGCTGCTGACATCGCTCGTGGTCGTACAGGTGCAAGAGATATTGATGATGCAATGTCTGATGCGCGTTATACATTTGACTGGGAAAAACAGTTTGAATTAGCACTTGATGGTGATAGAGCTAGAGAATACCACGATGAAACACTTCCTCAAGATGTTTTCAAAGAGGCAGAGTTCTGTTCTATGTGTGGACCTAAGTTCTGTTCATACAAAATATCTCAGGATATTATGGATAACCCAGAAGCGATTCAAAGAATTGCTGATGAAGCTAAAGAGAAAGAAAAATCAGCGTAAGCTGGTTTTTCTTGGTAAATAGATCGTTCGCTTTGCTCACTTAACGTGAATGGTGAATGGAAAGAGCAAGAGCATAAAGCTTTTGTGTATAAAATTTAATAAAAGGAAAATTCTTTATGACTGAAGAAATTGTAAAAGCAGCCCTTGGTAAAGTAACTTACCCAGGCTTTTCAAAAGATATTGTAACTTTTGGATTTGTAAAAAAAGTAAATATTAGTGGAACGAGTATCACTGTTGATGTAGAAGTGACATCATCTGCACCTGAGGTAGCTCAACAAATTATTGATGAAGCAACAACAGAACTTAAAATGATAGGTGCTTCTGAAGTAGTTGTTAATATTAATGCTCCAAAAATGCCTAGAGAAGACTCTTCTAAGGGTAAAAATATTGCACCACAAGTTAAAAACTTTGTAATGGTAAGTTCAGGTAAGGGTGGGGTTGGTAAATCAACAACCTCAGTTAATCTTGCTATCGCACTTGCACAACAAGGTCTTAAAGTTGGTTTATTAGATGCTGACATCTATGGTCCAAACATCCCTCGTATGATGGGTTTAGAAGGTGTTAAACCACAAATTGAAGGTAACAAAGTTCTTCCTCTTAAAGCTTATGGCGTTGAAATGATGTCTATGGGTTCTTTAATGGAAGATGGTCAATCTTTAATCTGGCGTGGTGCTATGATTATGAAAGCAATTGAGCAGTTCTTAAGAGATATCTTATGGTCTGAGTTAGATTGTTTAGTTATCGATATGCCACCAGGAACAGGTGACGCTCAGCTTACTCTTGCTCAGTCAGTTCCAGTAACTGCGGGTATTACAGTAACTACACCACAAATGGTATCTCTTGATGACTCACGTCGTTCTTTAGATATGTTCCAAAAACTTAATATTCCTATCGCTGGAATTATTGAAAACATGTCAGGTTTCATCGCTCCAGATACGGGTGTTGAGTATGATATCTTTGGAAAAGGAACGACTCAGCCAATGGCAGATGAGTTCAAAACTAAGATTATTGCAGAGATTCCAATCGAGCCTAGTATTCGTACTGGTGGAGATGAAGGTAAGCCAATTACTTTTGCTTCTCCAGATTCTGAATCTGCACAACGTTTTACTGCTGCTGCAGCTTCTTTATGGGAAACTATTGAGAAGATTAATGCAGACGGTGGAGTTGATAATGAAAGTGTTCAGCCTACTACACCTCCAGGTGTTAGTGCTTGTTCTACGGGTGCTGCGCCAGCAAAAGAGCCAACACATAAAAACCACGAAGGCTGTGGTTGCGATTAAAAGTCTAGCTTCGGCGCACTTTGCGTCCTAGCTTTGCTTCGGCGTACCGATGTACGCTTCTCTTCAAACCTATAACACAAATTACACCAAATCTAAACTTTTAACTTGTTTCTTTCTCTTTTAAAATCTATTAGTATTTTTAATGCTTGTTTAAACTCTGCTTCGCAATCGTACTATTTACTATTTACTATTTACTATTTACTATTTACTATTTACTATTTACTATTTACTATTTACTATTTACTATTTACTATTTACTATTTACTATTTACCTGAGCCAAAGGCTCACCTTTAGTACTCTTCGAACATGTCGCTTGTGAATTCTACTATCTTATCTCTACCTGTATTTTTTGCACTATATAAAGCGGTATCTGCATATTTTATTACTTTCCAGATTGAGTCACCATCTTCAGGAAGTTTGGCGATACCTATACTTAGTGTTTTTTCTATGGTCTCATTTCCTGCTGTGAACTTTCTTTTTCTGAAAGTAGTGTGGATGTTTGAAGCGATTCTCATGGTTGCTTCAGATGTGGTGCGACGAAGGAGGATAAGGAACTCTTCTCCTCCGTAACGTATTGCCATGTCAGAATCACGAATAGCGCCTTGTAAGATGTCTGAAAGGGCTTTAATTACGGTATCTCCAACATCATGTCCGTAGTTGTCATTAACGAGTTTGAAGAAGTCGATATCAATCATCATGATATCGTAGTTTATTTTTTCTCTTAAGATATGGGCTTGTTCTTGGTCGATGTACTCTTCTAGGAAACGTCTGTTGTAAAGACCTGTTAGTCCATCACGCAAAGAAGAATCTCTTAGTTTTTCCATTAAAATTCTACTTTCGACTACAGGTTTCATAGCATCAAGATAAGATTTAATGGTAGTAATATGTTTGTTGATAAGGTCAAGTTTTTCTTTCTCTTCGCAGAGTATAGAGATTACTAAAGCCACATCATCATTGATATTAAAAGGAATACAAGTGTATTCTTTCTCATTAGATTTACAGTTTTGACAGAGATTTGCAAAGTCAGTTGAGATGACATCTGCATCCGTACGAACTGCGCGACACTCAAGTGCATTGGTCATGGTGTTGTGAGTACAAAAATTCTCTTCTTCTGTTGAGTAAAGAAGTTCTCTCTCTTTATTACTTTTATTTACTTCGAAAAATGAGAAGTGCTCAATATGGAATTTTTCTTTTAAGATATAGTAGACACGTTCATAAATAGCGTTTTTATGTGGGTCAAGTTCAATAGTCTTTTTAAACTTATAGACATCAGAAAGTTCATGAATAATAGTCTTAGATTCTTCAAGAGGATCTGAGCATGAGAAATTTGAACGCGATACAAAGGTGGTTAGATTAGACTTTAGCTCAGAAAAGGTCTCTTGCATATTCGCAAAGAGTTTGTTAATTTGTGATACAACTTCGGCACCATCTCCTGAGATTTTACGAGTAATTCTGTACGAGAAATCACCGTTGTTTGCGTGGGTAATCATATCTGTTAAATCAGAAAAAATACGCATATATGGTTTAAAGTAATGATTAGTTAAAAATAGAGCAATGATAATAAAAATTACATTTAAAGCAAAGATTTTAAAGATGGTAATCATTCCGTCATTACGGGTATCGCTAATATCAAACTCCATACTAATGACACCTAAAACATCACCTTCATTAACGTGGTGACATGAGAGACAGTCTGGGGTGTCAAAGCTATTTGCTGTATAGGGGATAGAAACTCTTAACTTAGCAGACTTGGAATTTTCGGTAATAATACGTTCTACTTTTCCAGTTTTTAGAACTTTTTCATCAATAGAATCTTTAGGGATTTCACGGGTTAGTCCCGGTCCAAACTCTTTAATAACGGCAGGTGAACGAACAATCCATAAGTTCTCAACCCCATCATAATTAGAGATATTTTTCAGAAAAAACTTTCTCTTGTCCATCACACCATTAACCATGTGTGCTGTCAGACCATCTCTAACCATTACAGCTGTTATCTCAGATTTTTCCATAGCACTTTTGTAGGAGAAGCTTCTAAAGTTAAGTGCTACATTAATGATGGTTGCTGTTGCTAAGGCAATCAACATAAACGCAACAATAAGAAGGATTTTTTTATTTGTATTCAAAAGTCATACTCCCATGATAAATTATAAGCTGTTCTTATTAGTATATCATAGAAAAATATAGAAGTTTAAAAGTTAAGAAAAATGGGGATAAAAAAGGAGGTGGGAAAAGAACTATTTTCCCTTATTTCTACTCGACGGTTACGCTCTTTGCAAGGTTTCTTGGCATATCAACATCATTTCCAAGACGTACTGAAATCTCAAGAGAAAGAAGTTGTAAAACAACCATCATCTCAAAAAATTCGTGCATATAGTGAGAACGTTCTGTAATTTTGATGAAATCATCTGATTTGTCAAACTCAATAGCTGAGATAGCACAAATAGTACTATCACGAGCAGATAGCTCTTCTACATTTGATTTTGTTTTCTCGTAGAGAAGATTTGTTGGCATTAAGGCAATCGTGAAAAGCTCAGGGTCAGCTAATGCAATAGGACCATGCTTCATCTCTCCAGATGGATAGCCTTCGGCGTGAAGATAAGAGATCTCTTTGAGTTTAAGTGCACCCTCTAGCGCAAGTGGAAAGAAAACATCTCTACCGATGAAGAAGAAACCGTGACCATGTAAGTAACGCTTAGAAAGACGGCGAAGTTTTTCATGAAGCTCATCCGTTACGGCAACAGTAGAAGGCACTTCTCTTAGTAAAGAGATATGTTCTTCTATCTCAGTCGAAGTAAGTGTATTTCGTAGTTTAGCAAGATGTAGTGAAAGCATCCAAAAGACTACCATCTGTGTAGCAAAGGCTTTGGTTGAAGCAACACCTTTTTCAATTCCTGCACGTGTTAAGATACTTGCATCAGCTTCACGAACCATTGAAGAGTTGTCAACATTACAGATAACTAAAGATTTTAGACCTGCTGTTTTTGCCATTTTTAGTGTCTCTAAGGTGTCAGCAGTTTCTCCACTTTGAGAGATAACAACAAAGAGTGTGTCTTTTTGTAAAAGAGGCTCTTTATAACGAAACTCTGAAGCAATTTCTACTGAACATCTGATTTTTGAATAACGTTCAAAAAGATAAGAAGCTGCTAAAGCCGAGTGGTAAGAAGTTCCACAAGCACAGAGTTTAATTTCATTGATTCCATCAAACAAGTCAGCATTTAACTCTTCAAAGTTAATTTTATTATCTCCTAAACGTCCCATTAAGGTGTCCGAGATAACGTGAGATTGTTCATAAATCTCTTTTTCCATAAAAAATCTATAGCCGTCTTTTTGTGCAGATAGTTTTGAGGTTGCAAGTGGTTTTGTTTGCTCTTTTACCGCTTCGTACTTTTCATTAAACAAGTTTACAGAAGTAGCATCTAAGTAACCGTTTTCTCCATCTTCAAGATAAATAGCATCTTTTGCAAGACCAATAATAGGAGTATCTGAAGAAGCAAAATACTTTTCATCTCCATTAAGACCAATTAGCATAGGTGAACCATGTTTGGCAAAAAAGATAGTTTCAGGAGCAGAAGCAGTGATAAGTAGAATTGCGTAAGCACCTTCAAGGGAATCAAGTGTTGCTCTAAATGCTTTTAAAGGGTCGTTTAATGTGGCAAGCTTTGATTCAAAAAGATGAACGATTACTTCGGTGTCTGTTTGTGATACAAAGTTAAAGCCTTCTTTCATAAGAGAAGCTTTTAGTTCTTGATAGTTTTCAATTATACCGTTATGCACAACATATGAGTTGTCTCCGATATGTGGATGAGCATTTAACTCTGTTGGTTTTCCATGTGTAGCCCATCTTGTATGACCTATACCAATAGAAAAACCTTCGGGTTTATAATCTTGTGTTTTAAGTCTTAAGTTCTCAAGTTTACCAACAGCTTTGTAGATAGAAAAACCTGTGTCTTGTAAAACAGCAATTCCTGCTGAGTCGTAGCCACGATATTCTAGTTCTGATAAACCATCTAAAAGAATATCTTTAACGTTGTTTTTCCCAATATATCCTACAATTCCACACATATTTAATTCCCTTGAAGTAACTCATCAATAATTTTTTCCGCATTATTACATACATTTCTGTTTTTTTCAATTAAAAATTGGTCACGAACGCGATTTTTTATCGTATGTACCTTCGCGGTAGCAATATCTATCTCAACATCATCGAAACTTTTAATGACATAAGCTAAAAGACCAGGTTGATCTTTAGTGTTAATACTCAAACGAGCATACGTGTTCGAATGATCACAGTCTAAGATGATTTCATTGTCTTTAAGAAGTGGTTTTTTAAGTTTGATTTTTTTACTCATGTCAAAGGCGTCATCAATAATATCTTCAACTCGTAGTGTGTCATCTGTATGAAGGTCTTGGGCAAATTCTATTTTAAAATACTTAATCCCACTATGAAGTTTGAAGATATCCATAGCCGCAATATTTAAAAAATTTAGTTTACCAAGAAGGTAACCAAGGTTTAAGGGAATATCTTTATAAATCTCTATAATAAGATTGGGTGAATGGGTAATACTATAAGAGTACTTATCCAAATTTAAAGCCTTTTGAAAAAGGTTAATAATCTCTTCAGAAGAGTGTTTAATAAAAAAGAGATTTGACTCAATGGAGAGAATTCTTTTTTGTTGAAGTCTACTCAGGGCTTTAAATGAGTCTTTTTTAGTTAAAGCTTCTTCCCGTTTACGACGTTTTCTAGCTTCACCAATCATCTCCGTATTGTTAATGACTTCCATTGATGCATGGTAGAGCTCACGAAGTAGTTTGGCATTAAAAGAGTTATAGGTCTTTTGACTTACGCCATTTATATCTGCATAAGTAAGGACAAAAAGGAATTTTAAAGTACGTTCATCTTTGACCTTTGAAACAAAAGAAAAAAGCACTTGTTCATGGTAGAAGTCTTCTCTAAAGGCAACCCGACTCATGGCAATATGATGTTTTACTAAACGTGTACCAATTTCTACTAAGTCTTGAGGTATTTGAAACTTTTGTGCATATTCATGAAAGACTTTTGCACCTACAATAGAGTGGTCTTGTGTGCGACCTTTTCCTGTGTCGTGTAGTAAGGTCGCAAGTTGGACTAACATTCTCTCTTCATGTGAAAAGCTTTTGTAAAGTTCAAGGGCAAGAGGGTCTTGGATGTTTTCAAGTGCTTTAATAGACATTAAAGAGTGAATGTCAACAGGATGTGTATGGTAACCATCAAACTGAGGCATAAACATTACTTTTGCAAAAGGAGGGATGATGTCTGCAAGGATTCCTGCATCAAAAAAGAATTGAAGTATGCAGTGCAGGTAACGACGTGAGAAAATTTTA
>Ga0256826_1001580_pt1 | contig 14122 bp, 5 predicted proteins | sample CV79metaG_FD_185975 | JGI IMG/M metagenome (GOLD analysis project Ga0256826, IMG submission 185975) | Hydrothermal vent microbial communities from East Pacific Rise, Pacific Ocean - CV79 | ecosystem: Environmental > Aquatic > Marine > Hydrothermal vents | place: Pacific Ocean: East Pacific Rise...
TAAAACTTGAAGAAATTAGTTATGAAGAGAATGCACTAGAGATACTTGCTCGTAGTGGTAGTGGTAGTCTTCGTGATACTCTTACACTTCTTGACCAAGCTATCATTTACTCTAAAAGTCATGTTGATGTTCGAACTGTTACTGATATGCTTGGGCTTGTTGACCCTAAATTTATAGATGAACTTTTTGAATCTGTATTTGCAAAAGATTACGGAGCTTTAGTTGAGAAGACAAAAGTACTTGAAGATTATGAGAGTGAAATGGTTGTTGATGAACTCATAGCCTACCTCAAAGAGAAAATGTACAGACATGATTCACTCTTTTCAACTCTTGTTTTAGATAGATTTTTTAGAATTTTAAGTGAGTCAAAGTACCTCTTTAGCATAAATGCCGATGGTTCATTTGTACTTTCTCTTATCTTCTTTAAAATGGTTGAAGCACTTCGCATACGTGAGATAGACCAGATGATAGAGTCTTTTCAAAAAGATGTAGAACGTCCAGCCATCATAACTCAAACACCAATAGCACCACTCGTAAAGATAAAAGTACAGACTGCTACACCTGAGATGAATTCGCAGGTTGCTAGTGTTGATGAAGTAGATCATAGTACCCTTGCTAAGAATGAAAACCGAACTCCAGAACATCCTAACGAGATAGAGTTACAAGAAGTTATACAAGAACCTGTCGTTGAGCCAGGACCAGTTATAGTAGTAGATCCACACCTTACAACTTTTAATGAACTTGTAGCAAAAATAGCAGATAGAAATGCACAACTTGGAGAGTGTTTTACTAAAAATATCACTTATATCTCTTATGAAGATAGTACTTTAACATGGGAGAGTTGTGCTGATGAAGAGTGTAAAAAAGCTCTTAAACATGGTTATGCTGTTATAAAACAACTTGTTCGTGAAGTCTTTAGTTTTGAAACAAAAATCAAGGGTGTTGCTTGTACAAAAGTACAAGAAGAAGGAAGAACTATAGAAGAGGTAACCTCCAATGTAGTTGCTAACATAGAACAACCAACGATGAATGGACCACAAAGTACTTCTATGATAGAAGATGCTGAAATGGGGGGAAACACAAGTTGTGTCACGAACTGTGACGATCCAGCACCACTCGATGCTATAAATGGAACAGACATCACAAAAGAGCCTATGGTAGCTAAAGCCATAGAGATGTTTGAAGCTAGAAAGGTGACTGTTCAGTCTAAAATCTAGCTCTTAATATTGCCTAATACTTAGTCGAAAAATATCTCACTACAACACAACTCTTCGCGTTTACAGAACTTCAAGATGTTCTCATAGGGTGTCACATTTCTTTTTTTTATAGTAGCAAATTTAGCTTGATTTATCTCAAGAAGATTTGCCACATCTTTATCTAAGACCTTTATTTTCTTTCCATCAGCTAGATACAACTTTAACTCTTCTATTATTTTTTTAAAATCTCTCATAACTACTCTCTAGTTTTATTTTTAAAAATATAGCTAAAGAATGTTGTTTCAATGAAAAATATGGCAGTTTGCTATTTTTTTGAGGTTTTTTTCTCTTTTTGCTTGAGTCGTTTAGCAATATTTTTAAAAACTACTGCTATTTCTAAGAACTCTAAATAGTGTTTTATTTTTATAACAGCATCATAATTTTTATGTTCTGATATCTCTTTTACATAAGTGTCTATGGCATTTATATCTTCTTCTAGCTTGCTGTTTATCTTTTTAAGCATATAAGATACAAGTAAAAAGAGAAGTATGAAAACTACAAAAATTTCCATCCAAACAGAGTTGTACTCAGATATAACAATAGTAGTATCAAGAGAATTTTTTGAAAGTGTAGAGAGTAGGAAGTGTTTAAAAAGTGCATAAGAGACAATATACAAAACAAAAAACACTCCTACAAAAATCATCATAATCTTTGTAAAGGTGTCTTGTTTTATTTTTCTCATATCTAATTATAGCGTTTTACATTCCTGTTGAGTCTATTTGATCATCAACTGTGAGTGTTATACTTATAGAGTCAGAGTCTCTTGTATACTCATATGTTGAAGTTCCATCACCATTACTCTCTGCATCAACATTCGCTGCATCTTGTGTCCAGCCATTTGTATCTATAGCCGAGATATCATCTGAAGTATCCCCTGTTATAACTATCTCATTATCAACATCTGTAATATTTAAGATGTTATCTAATGTAATATTTAAAGTCTCATTAGTTGCATTTGTCCCTAAGTCAATTTTTTCAATATTATCAAGGAGAGCAAAATCTAAAGTTATACTATCTTCTATAATTATGGTATCAAACCCTGCACCACCATCAATAGTATCTAATCCATCAGTGGTGATTGTATCATCTCCTGTACCACCAGTAATAGTATCAGCTCCACCACCAGCATTTACAGTTACTCCATCATCAGAAGTTGTGATAACATTATCTTCATCTCCTGTTGTAATATTTGTAGAAGATGCTAAGTTTAAGTTAAATGAATCTTCAGCATCATCTGCATCAGAGAGTGTATCAGTCGGTAATCCTGTAGCACTGTCAACTGTTTTTACAACTACATCTACAGTATCATTATATGAGTGATACATAATTTGTAAATCATTCACTTCATCAAATGCTATACCTGAAAGAGTCCATGTCCCTGCATTAAAACTTGCACTCATATCGCCACTTGGTATAGATGTTACAACACCATTAGCATCAACAAGTCTAAAGAGTGCTGTATCATCAAGAGCTGTAGTTGCACTACTGAGTATCATTGTAATACTCTCACTGCTATCTGTATCTTTCACATTTGTATTTGTATTTATGGCAACCCATGTATACTCATCGCCAAATGTTTTCGTTGCACTAATATTAAGAAGTGCATCTGCAACAGGATTAAATGTAGCATCAAATGTCCACGATTGGGCAGACTCTACCCCACTCTCACCAACATTTACACTTAATGTAAGTCCACTTACTGTTCCACTAAAGTCTTCAACACCAGTTCTTTTTATTCCAATAGTTTCTAAGTCAGCAATAGATGTTACACCTGCAAATGAGTACTCATAAAGATAGTTTCCATTAGCATCTTTTCCTGTCACTGTTCCAGTTTGAACTACACCATTTAGAGTCACTTCATAGTTCGATGGAACATCTGAAAGTGTTGCACCATTTATGCTCTCAGAAGAGTCATTAAGTGCTCCTGCTCCAAAGTTAAGAAGAGCTATACCATCTTCATCTCCAGCCATTGTAGGTGTTGTACTAATACCATCATTTACAGGATTCACATGTGCTGTAATACTATTTGTTGTAATGTAAGTTAAAGTATCATAACCACTATTAGCAGTATCTGGATCCTCTTGAGTAATAGCATAACTTGTAATAGTTACATCATTTCCATACTCATTTGCAAAAGGTGTATATTTAATATCTATAGTATCACTAAATGTTTGTGCAGTTATTACATAGTAATCACCCGCTGGAATCGAGTTTCCATTTTCATCTTGAACTTCATTATTGGCTAATGTTGTTAAAGCTGGAAGAGCTGAGCCATCACCAAAAGTAAATACTCCATGCTCTGCATTTTCTGTTGAAGCCGTATCACTTAGTTGGATATATATCTTTCCATCTATAAGTAGATTTCTTGAATCATCATGAGTGTTTCCTAAAGATATAGTATATGTTTGTGCTATATCTTCATCTATGCTTAGTGAACCAGCTATGGATGTCTCACTCTGATCAGTTACTGGTGCTATCTCTGATGCTACATTATCAAATGGATATGTATTATGTGTCTCAGTTCCATAAGTAGTTATAGTCACATCAAAGAGTACATCGGATGGTGTGTTTATATTTTCATCTGTATCTGCTGTTAGTGTAATACTTTGAAGTGATGCAATAATAGCATTCACATCTCCACTTCCTGTTAGTGTATAAAAACTACCATCTACTAAACTCATTCCTGATACAGTTGCACCTGAAAGGTTTGTGATAGTTATCGCATAATCACTACTATCATTTGATGAACTAGTATCATCACTTACAGTTAAAAAGTTATCAAGTGTAGTTCCTGTATCTTCTATAAATGTAACTGCATTTTGTGTTACATTTATATCCATAGGTTCATCAGTTGTAGTTTGTGTACCTCCAAAGTTACTGCCATCGATCACTAGGTCAAAACTTTGAGAATTTTCAAGAACTGTTGCCCCACCATCTTGATGTGAAACTGTCATAGTGATTGTTGCATTAATATCTGGATAACTTGCACGACCAACTTCAAACTCAATGTTATTTAACTCACCGCTATTTGAGTCAATGATTAAATCATTACTAATATCTACTCTCCAACGACCACTATTAAGAGAACCACCTGAACCATCATCTACATCTCCTAAGTATGTTCCTCCAACGACCTCTATACCATCTGGAACACCTGAAATATCAACAGTAGTTACGATATGCTCACTTGTATCTAAATCTTGACCATTAGAACTCTCAGATGCCATATCATCACTTGTAAGAGTTAAAGGAACATTAAAAATAGTGTTATCTGTAACTGTTACTGTTTGACTTCCTGAGTCATAACTTAAGTCACTGTCTGCATCACCATCACTATCAGTGATAGTTCCAAGTGTTAGAGTGGCTGTATCTGTAACTGCATTGAGAGTCACACTATATGTGTCAGTTATATAATCTACAGTCGTATCATTATATGTGTTACCTGCTACTTCTGTATCTTTATAGAGTGTTCCATCATCTGCACTATCAGACATGCTATAACGAAAATCAAATGTATAGTCATCATCATTATCATGCTTAGAAGTTAAAATATTTGCTGTTACACTCTCTGCCACACCATTTGTTACAGTAATCTCCACCCAAGTAGCAGAACCATTTGATGTTTGAGTTAAAGTCTGTCCTGATGTTCCTGTTACAAGTTCTACTCCAGCTTCTATAGTTTCAGTATCTATCCATAAAGTCTCTAAGTTTTGGTTGGCATCCCCATCATCACTAAATGCGAAACTAAGAACTTTTGATGTATCTTCATCTTGAGTAGCACTACTGTTCACACTTCCCTCTGCTTCAGGAGTGATTAATACAGATAATGGAATATCAACGATAGTTGATTTATCATCATCATCTTCAACTGTTTGTAGTTTAAGATTAAAATTTACTTCTCCACTATAGTTTGTAGGAATATCTAGTTTAACATTAGCAAAATCACTTGCTTCAACTAACCACTCTCTACTCTCCCCACTTCCACCCAGAGAAGAAGCACCACTAATATCAAATCCTACATCAACACCTGTAATAAGAACGTAAAGTGTCTCTGAACCATCTGATCCATCAATATCAAAAGATGAGAAGTTTGGTGTATCAGCAGTAAATAGAGTTTCTAGTGTAACTTGTGCTGTGTCTTCCACTACTATCGCATTATAAGTATGAGTCACACCATCTGTATCATCTATGGTAACTGACTTAGTTGCATCATAAGTAGGAGTATCTGCAACCCCTGTAACTTTTACATTTACTGCAAGTGTAGTATCTGCACCGGTATCTGCACCATCCACAGTATGAGCAGTTGCATTAAGAGTTACATCATCATTTGAGTTTAGTACTGGAATATATTTAAAATCAGCACTATTACTAAAATCTTTAATTTCTAGATGCCAATTGGCTCCACCATCATCAGTAGCTGTAATATCTGCATTAACAGATCCACTTGATGCAGTAATAAGATTTCCATCATAGTAGATCTCAGCACCATCTGGTATATCACTTAATGTTAATGTATATGTTTCAGAACCACCACTCTCAACTGAATCTGCTGAAGTTACTGTAACATCTAAGTCTATTCCATTTGCAGCACTTGCAACTGTTGTAGTTCCATCAGCTAACCTTCCAGAATCTTCATCACCAAAGGCTTGTTTAATGGCAATAGTTGCATCATCGGCTACAGGATCAACAGTAAAACGGAGGTAAGCTTCACCACTTGTTACAGTATCTGTCGCTGAGCTATCCTCATCACTATCTACTGTTTTAGCTTCTATCTTAATTTTTAAATCACCTGAAAATTGATCACCACCCATAAACTCAATCGTATCTAGATACTCAACAGGAACATCTATCGAATTTTCTGTAGAAGATGTAATCCATGTTGTTCCACCGTCGGTTGAGTACCTTATCTGTCCATCAGTAACAGCTGTCTCTCCTGTAGAGTTAAAACCTGCACTTGTATCTGTCATAAGTGTTAATGTCGCATACGTATCTTCTGAGTCGTACTGAGTTCCTGCATTTGTAGTAAAATCTGTGTCATCTTCATTTGACCAGTATGTTTCCATAGCACTTCCATCTTCACTTGTGAACTCTGTTCCAAGCTCAAACCAAACTCCTGCTCCATTATTACCATCTTCAAGTGCTGTTGCTGTATATAAATGATCTGGATTAATTGTCACATCGTCCCCATCACCACCATCTAAAGTATTACTATCGAGAGTTACACTTTCAGCTACTGGACTAACTTCTATTGTATAATCAGTTATTGCACTATGCTCAACAACAGAAGCTGCATCAACACCATTATCATCAGTAGTTTCGACAACAAGTGTCATCGTCATATCTGTACTACTGTGTGATGGTGGGGTAATCGTATAGTTTGCTAACTGTGACACATCAAAAATAGTATAAGTTCCATCATCTGTAGTCGATGCCCCAGCAATCGTTCCTGTAATAGTTGAAGTAAGAATTTTCACACCACTTACAACATCTTGTGAATCACCCACTGTATCAGTGATATTAAAGACGGTATTTCCACTTGCATCTAGGAAAAGGGCGATAGCTGTATCTTCATCTCCACTATTTGGAGTAAGTACACTAATATCATCTGCCGTAGGTTTAATATGAAGGTTTAGTGTCACGGTATCTCGTTCATTCTGATTTATACCAACTGAATCGCCATCGCTGTCTGTAGATATTAACTTAAGTGTTACTCCGTCCATATCTCCATCCCAATCTAATGGTGGTTTAATTGTAAAAGTTGTATCTGTTGTAGTGAAACTAACACTAGAGATCTCTCCATCTGCATCTGCTATACGTGTTGTGCCATTAATAATAATTGTAGTACCTTCTGGCACTCCTGAAACATCAAAACGATGTTTTTCAGAACCATCAGCATCACCAAATGTTTGGACAAGCAGATCAGCTAAATCAAGTGTTGTATCTTCATCAATCGCTATATTTATAATCTGGTCATCAGTTCCATCGTAGCTTGATGAAGTTGTATCCTCTCTAAGTGTTACAGGATCAGTTACTGCTAAAATATCTACTTCTACATTTTGAGTTTGTGTTAAAGAGACAATATCAGGGGAGTAAAGATCTCCAGCATCAGTAACTTCATGCGACTCTGTTTTTATAGTAAATACAACATCATTTGCATTATCTTCAACAGGAACAACAGCTAAACTTTCATATTCTGCTTGAGTGAGTGAATAGTTTGCTGATGTACCATTTGGATGATAATCTGTTATATCACTAATCATAACTGTAAAGCTATCTCCACGATTAACTATTTGGAGTGTGCTATCTAGTGTACCATTTGCATCAGAGTCGTACTTCATAACTGCACCATCAAAATCTACATCTGAAGCGAAAGTAAATGTTAGAGCACTTAAACGCTCAGGAGCATCTTCTGCACCTGCTGTCTGGTCTACACTATCTGTAATAACAGGAAGAGTAAGCCCAAGAGCTACTTCATTTACTTTATCGCCATTATGTGCTGATCCATCCCAACTTGCATCTTCATAAGTTGAAACTACTTTATCTGCTTGCATAGTAGGTGCATCTGCAACTGCTGTTACAGTAAGATCTATTGTACCAGTAGCACTATCACCATCATCATCTGAAACAGTGTACTGAACTGTTGGTGTTCCACTATAGTTACTGTTTGGTATAAAAGTAATTGAACCATCACCATTATTTGTGATTGTCCCTACATCAGTTCCATCACTTACAACTTTACCTGTTGAATCAACACTATTGACATCACCAGAAGCATAAAGAGTATCTGTTGTTCCATCACCTAAAATAATATCTCCACCACTAAAGTTTTCATTACTTATCCAGATGAGTGTTCCGGCATCACCAAGAAGAGCATCTTCACTCATAGTAGAAGTAATAGTTCCTGCAGTAGGAAGAGAATCATTTACAACTATAGTAAAGTTTTGTGTTGGACTTGTTGTAGCATCATTTGTAATGGTAAATCCAAAATCAAAAGAGATTGTATCATCATCTGTATCTCCATCTCCTCCATCATCTGTATCTGGATGATCAAGGTTTTGAAATTGTGTATATGTATATGTATCATCAGCACCCCCATTACCCTGCTTATCAAGTACAACTTCAAATACTTTATCATCCGTAGAGTTACCACCATCTAAATAACCAACAAGTGTTAAACCATCAGCACTATAATCATAAAGAATATTTGTTCCTGCAGATGTCAGAACTGGTGCAATAGAAGAATCTAATGCTATCGTATAGTCATTATATGTTGCATCTGTAACTAAACCTAAAAATGTAGCTGCACCACTACTACTACCTCCATCAGGATCAGCAGTTCCACCATTATCAAAAATTGTACCTGTTAAAGAGTTGCTACCACCAGCTATAAAATTACTTTCATCAACATAAGCATCATCAGTTGTTCCAAATGAAATGTCATCTTTTATAGTTGTTGTTACTACTGTTGTATCTATCGCTACATCTTCATACCCTGTTGTAGCTGTTGGTCTTGTGTAGCTTCCTGCATCGATTGCGATTGTAAAAGTCTCACCATCATCAGAAAAGAAATCATCGAATGTATCTGTTGATATAACAGTACCTAAAGTTACTGCTGCTTGTGCATCACTATCATAATCTTCACTACCGTCATATGCAGGTGTAAATGTACTAACTCCTGTTGCACTTCCATTATTAAATGTAACATCGATTGTACCTACTTGATCAGCTATTTTAGTGCTTGGGCTAAATACTGTCTCTCCTGGTTCAAACGCCAGTGCCATATAGTTTGCTGCATCTCCCTCATTTACATCATTTGCAAATGTATAGTTACCGCTACCATCAAGTATTGCATCTCCATTTACATCTAATGCTACTAGTTTAATAATTACCTTATCTACACTACCTTCTACTCCATCATCTGTCTCTGGTGTATTTGGGTTTGTGTTATCTTTTATAGTTGTTGTTACTACTGTTGTATCTATCGCTACATCTTCATACCCTGTTGTAGCTGTTGGTCTTGTGTAGCTTCCTGCATCGATTGCGATTGTGAAAGTCTCACCATCATCACTCATATAATCATCGAATGTTGCTGTTGATATAGTTGTGCCTAGAGTGATTGTTGCTTGTGCATCACTATCATAATCTTGTGAACCATCTTTTGCAGTTTGTGAAGATGCTCCTGTTGCACTTCCATTATTAAATGTAACATCGATTGTACCTACTTGATCAGCTATTTTAGTGCTTGGGCTAAATACTGTCTCTCCTGGTTCAAACGCCAGTGCCATATAGTTTGCTGCATCTCCCTCATTTACATCATTTGCAAATGTATAGTTACCGCTACCATCAAGTATTGCATCTCCATTTACATCTAATGCTACTAGTTTAATAATTACCTTATCTACACTACCTTCTACTCCATCATCTGTCTCTGGTGTATTTGGGTTTGTGTTATCTTTTATAGTTGTTGTTACTACTGTTGTATCGATAATTACTGTCTCATAATCTTTAGCATTTGAGAGTGTCTCATCTGTGATTTGAATTTTAAATGTCTCATCGTTATCACTCATATAATCATCTGTTGTTGGCGTTGAGAACTTAGTACCTAGAGTTACTGTTTGAGTTGTTGAAGTATAATCTACACCATTAAATGTTGCTGTATCTCCTGCTTTTTCAAATGTAACTTCTACTGTCTCGTTTGTTAAAACTTCATTCCCATCTTTATCAAATGCTACTGCAATATACTCTGCACTATTTCCCTCCGTTACTTCATTAGCTACTACTCTACTTCCATCTACTTCACTTATTGCAAATAGTTTTATAGTTATAGTATCTAAGTCTATCTCTACTGGTGGTGTAGTTGTCTCATCGTATGGAGAGTCTGGTGTGTTTTGAGAGTTATCTACTATTGTAGTTGTTACTGTTCCATCTATAGTAACATTTTCATAAGTCACACCACTGGTAGGTTCAACATAAGAGTCTATAACTACATTTAAAGTCTCTCCACTATCACTTATAAAATCATCTAAAGTATCTATGCTAAACGGTGTATTAAGTTCTATGGACTGTGTTTGATGAGTATAATCACTTCCTGCTGCTGCACTTCCTGTATCAACAGATGAGACTACAACACTTCCTAGTTGAGCATCAAGCTGAGTTGAAGCATTAAAAACTGTCGTAGTTGAACTAAAGGCCACTGCTTTATAAAAGGCTGCTGAGTCTTCATTTACATCATTTGCAAATGTATAGTTACCTTCTGTATCTAAAATTGCATCGCCATTTGAATCTAGTGCAATAAGTATGACTTTTGTAGTTTCACCAAGTGTTTTTATTAGAGCATCATCACCAATAGTACCAGTAACAGTAGAACCCTCATTTAAGATATTTTCAAAACTATTTCCATTGTCGCTAATAGTGTCTATTGAGAGAGTATAGCCCTCTATATCTTCTGCAAAAATATCATCTAAAGTAGGATTTGTTATGATTGCCGAACCATTTCCTGTAGCTGAGCCCGTAATAGTCACAGTAGTTTGAGCTGTAAAATCTGTCTCATCTGCACCATTAGTTGCATCTGGTGTATACGCTAAGGTAACTGTTACAGACTGCCCATCAAGAAGTAGAACATCTGCACCATTTGCATCAACAAGTTTGATTCCATGAACTAAATCACCTCCCTCGTTTACACTAGAATTATCAGTAAGCTTTACAAAAACTGTATCTTCACCATCAAAACCATTTACTTCATCTGGACTATCTGGATTATTTGGTTCACTTGGTTCACTCCCATCAGGAATACCGTTATCTAAAATAGTTCCTTTACCTTGATCATCGGAAAGAGTAGCATTTGGACTAATGTCAGAAAGGTTTAAAAAGAACTGTTCTGTATCTTCTGCATAAAAATCATCTACAATGGGAACTTTAATAGTTGTACTATCTTCTCCTGCTTTTATAACACCTGTTCCACTTACCGCTGTATAATCTGTACCATCTTTAGCTGTCCCATCAGATGTCTCGTATGTAAAACTTATTTCAGACCCAGCTACACTACTAGCAGTTACTGTAAATATCATAAAACCATTCTCTTCATCCATAGTCACATCATTTATAACTATCTCTGGTGTAACAGTAAGTACCGTTACAGGGGGTTTTATTGTTGGTGGTGTTGGTGGTGTTGGTGGAGGAGTTGGATTATTTGGCTCACTTGGGATTGAAGTTAGTCTATCTGTAGCTTCTGACTCAAATCTATCTTCAATTTCATAGGTATGACTTGTGAACTTAAACTTTGCATCACGAAGGTCAGAGTTTACATCAACAAGATTTCCATCACGAGCAGCAAAATCTGCACTTCCTTCATCTTGTTTTTTCTTCTCATCACCAGCCTCAGTCTCTTCTTCTTCAGTATTTTCTTCTTGATCACTTACATCTTCATCAGAGTAAAGAGTTTCATCAAAAGCTCTCGCTTCACTTAAAACATCATTTACACTATCAGAGAAAAGAGCATCTTCATAATTTATATCTTCTGATAACGAATCATCAAAAGCTTGTTCTTGGTTAGCCATAAGAAGTATATCTTTACTCCCATCTGTTGGTGTTATAGCAATCTGAGCAGAGTCAAGATTATTAGCATCACCAAAAACTAGCATACCCTTAGTTATTGAATCACCCTCTTTTAATTCATGTATATTTCCATCTAAATCTTTTGTAAAAAACTTACCCTCTAAGCTTGCTACATTTGCTATAATATTTGCCATTTTCTCCACCTTTAATAAAGAGTTTTAAATTATAATGAGAGTATATAATTTAAACAAATTATTAGCAATTGTCCAAAGGGACAATAGGAGAAAATTACTATTTTAGAAGGAGTGCGAGAGAGAGTCTATCTTTAACTTGAAGCTTTGTATAAATACTACTAGCATGGGCCTTAACAGTTCGTGGAGTTATCTCTAACTCCTCAGCAACTTGCTTATATGTTGCACCATCTTTTAACAAATAGACAACCTCTTTTTCACGTGTACTTAGAGGAGCTATTTTTAAAGATATATCCTTCTCCTTTTTTAAAGGCATCTGATTTATCAGAGCCGAAGTAAATTCAGGATGCAACCAAATCATGCCCTCTTCTATTGCATCTATTGCTGAGAGTAAAAAGTGTTCTTTCATAAGTGCATTTCCATAACCGTTTGCACCAAATGATAAAAGTTGTTTACCTGAATCTATATCAGGCACCCGATGCAGCACTAAAATACTATTAGCATTCTCTTTTAACTCTAAAATTATCTTTTTTTCTTTGTTCTTAAATGCTGAATAATTAATAATAATTATAGAGTTTCGTACAACTTGAAGATCCTTTATATTATCAACAGTTATACATTTTGATTTACAAATACTTTCCCAATAATCTAACAAATTTATATCATCACTATGAAGTACTATTTGCATAATTTACCTCTCACTAAATGTATACTGTTTTGTTTTAAGGATTGGTTTAAGTATATAATCAAGCACACTCTTTTGCCCTGTTATTATGTCTACTGTCAGTGTCATTCCTGGAATAATTTTAAGTTTTTTTGTTTCGTCGCCTAGATAATTTACTGCTGTTTTTATCTGAACACTGTAAAAAACATTATCTTTCTCATCCTTAATTGTGTCTGCACTAATATAGACCACTTCACCATCAAGTCCACCATAAATAGCAAAATCATAAGCAGAAAATTTTACAATTGCTTTTTGTCCATAATATATAAAGGCTATATCTGAGGGTTTTATCTTCACCTCTACAAGTAGATTTTGATCACTTGGAACAATCTCCATTATATCCTCACCTGGTTTTAAAACACCACCCACAGTATGAACAAAAAGTTTTTGAACAATACCATTCATAGGAGACTTAACAATTGTTCTACTCACTTGATCTTGAAGTGCTGTTGAGTTTTCCCTGAGTGATCTAAGTTCTGACACTGCTTCATTTCGTTTTATTTTAGCATCACTTTTGAACATATACTTTGTCTCATCTATAGTGCTTTGAACCTCTTTGATTGCGGAGCGAAGTCTAGGTATAGATTTTCTTGTAGCATCATACTTTGACTCTATCTCATTAGCCTCGCGTTGCAGTTTTAAAAAGTCTATCTTAGATCTCACACCTTTTCTAACCATAGGCTCAGTCATACGAACTTCTGTTTCTATCATATCATGCGATGCTTTTAAGTGTTTCATTTGAGACTGTGCCTCACTTAACTCTTGGCGTTTTTGGGAGAGTCTCTCTCTTAGTGCACTTAGTTTTGAGCTTAACTGGCGTTTATTTGTCTCATAAAGACTCTCCTCATTCTCAACTATAAGTGGTATTTTTCTTTTAAGCTCTGCACTTACAGTAAATTTCTGAGCTTTGGACTCAGCTCTTAGACGAGCTATTTTTGCTTGAAGAGCATCAGCCCTTACTGCATTTGAACTATATGATGAGGCTGACTTTTTATTATCAATTTTTAAAAGAATTTGTCCTTTTTGAACCTCTTGCCCTTCACTCACGAGTATCTCATCAACTATTCCACCCTCCAGATTTTGAATCATTTGATTCTCACCACTAGGAATAATTTCTCCATCCCCACGTGCTATCTCATCAATGAGTGCAAAATTTGCCCATGTTAAAAAGCCAAAAATAGCGATAACCCAGAAGTAGAGTACAAAACGTAGTCTTGTAGGTGCAACTTCTAAGACAGCCGAACTTAGAGAGTGCATAAACTCATAATCATGTTTGGAGAGATTTTTGTTTACTTTATTTGCCATTTTGAACCCCTCCTAATTTTTTAGTTACTTCCTCTTTAGGACCATCAAGTAAGACTTTAGCATGGTGCATCACTATAACTCTATCTGTCATC
>Ga0256826_1001581_pt1 | contig 14119 bp, 11 predicted proteins | sample CV79metaG_FD_185975 | JGI IMG/M metagenome (GOLD analysis project Ga0256826, IMG submission 185975) | Hydrothermal vent microbial communities from East Pacific Rise, Pacific Ocean - CV79 | ecosystem: Environmental > Aquatic > Marine > Hydrothermal vents | place: Pacific Ocean: East Pacific Rise...
AATTTCACAGAAACCATAAATCTAAAAACCTCAACAAAGGTTAACTGATGAAAAAAGCATTTACTCTAATAGAATTAATGATAACCATTCTACTAATGACAATATTTTTAAATTTTGTATTTAGGTTCTACAGCAATGTATTGATGGAGGTTCGCTATTTAGAAGCGAAGGATTCATTGACATATAATGCTTTTAGAGCTTTGCAAATTGTTAAAAATGGTGTTTCAAATATTGGTGGAGTTATTACCTTAAATACTATGGGAACAGATAATAACTTTACAAGTTATTATGGAAATCATACAGATATTAATATAACTAATAGAAGATTAAGAATCAATTCATATACATTTAATGGAATAGATATTATTTCAAATAATTTTGTATTAAAAGAAATTTCAAATGATTTATATCTTATTGAATTCAATGCAACAAAAGAGAGTATATTAAATTTTAGTGAACTAAATGAAACAGATAGAACTACTTATCAAAGGCTGGTATACACAAGATGAAAAATGCAATGGTTATACCTGTAGTATTGGTTGTAACGCTTCTTATTTCAATGCTTATTGGAACGTATATGATGAGTTCATCGGTACATATTTCACAAGCATTTAATAGAGACTTAGCAGAAGTTAGAGGATATTGGGGGGCTTATGGGGCTAAGGAGTTGAATATTTCAAATATCGCTTATAACTATAATAATTATAATATAGATGTTCATAGAAAAACAGATAGTACTGATACATGGGAGTGGAATCTAACTATATCAAGTGGTAGTGGTATAGATGATAATGATTTATATCATAGAAAAATAATAGTAGTAGATGAAAATAATCCTAATGAGATTGAGTCCTATGAAAGATAAAGGGGAAAATTTAATATGTTTGGAAAAAAAATAAAAGAGAGTCGAGAGGTATTTGTATCACTCTCTTATAAATCTGTAACAGTAGCATATGAAGAGAGTGATGCCTTGATAACAGAGGGATTATCTTTTGATATAGAGACTGATAGTGATAAACTGATGACAGTTTGGAGTGGAGCAGTTGGGAATTTGCTCTCTAACATATCTTTTAATCCAAAATTAATACTGTTAATGAATAACGCATCTTTTTTAGTTAAAAATCTTAAAGGTATCGAGAGCGAAGAGGAGAGATATGCTTATGTCTCTTCACAAATTGATGTATTTGATGGTAGTTTTAATATGATAGAGGTTAAAAATAGCTCCTATTTGGTGGTAGAACATAGTGCTATTGAAAAGATAATCTTTGCTTTTAAAGATTATGAAATTCAAGCATTGCATGACTTATCTACTCTTAATGCTTTTTTTCTACTCAGCAAAAGAAGTGAACTCTATTTAAATATCTCTTTAAATAGTACAGATGCCATTATTAATGCAGAGATATTTCAGAAACGTACTGTTAAAAATCTATTTTTAAACTATCTTAATAGAAGTGCTCAAAAGTTAAATTTAGATTTAGACTCTACCTATAGACATATTCAAAAAAACTTTTCAGATATTAAAACATATGATGAGTTAATACACTCCACACATAATGGAGCAATTGATTTAAAAGAGTTTATTGATGATATGGTCTCTTTTGTTAAATCTACATTAGATTATTTTAACAACTATGAATCGTTGGAAGATATAGAAACCATCTATCTTGATGGAGATATTTTAGAGTTAGATTTTATAATAGAGATGTTAAATGATAAGTTGAATTTTGATGGAATTGTTCAAGTAAATAATTTTTTGAAAGTGAGTAATCCTAAAAAAAATGCAACAACTATTGCTTCTTTATCTTCTTCTGAAAATCTAAATAGTTCATCTATACCACTTGATGGATTACGATATAACGATGGCAAACAAGAGTATATTTTTATAGATAATAGTTTGGTATTAAAAAAGAAGTTGACAAAAGAGCAGAAAAAGAAGATTATCTCTTTTAGAAAAGTAATAGAGATAGAAGAGAATAAAAGAAATAGAGATAATAAAAAGATTAATAAGAGTATTTGGAAGATGGATGGTTCTGAATTGCTAGAGTTAATTAAGAGTAAATTTAATTCATCTAAAGATAAAGATACGGATTTAGAAGTAGATGAAGAGAGAGGAAAGATTCTGTTTCTAATTATTTTAGCACTTGGATTTGGAGCCTACCAACTCTTTTTTTATGTTATGGATAAAGAGAATAAGTTTAAATCAGTAGTTCAAAATTATCAATCAAATGTAGATAGCGTTAACAGAAAAGAGGAGCAGTTAGCAAAAGAGGATAAGCTGTTTATAGTAAGTGGTATTAATAAAATTTTATGGACAGAAAAATTTATTACACTCTCTAAAAATATGCCAGATGCTATTTGGTTCTCTTCTATACGTTTGGAAAACTTTGATAAAGAGATAGAAGGAAAAAAAATAACCTCTAGTAGAGTAATTTTAGATGGTCGATGTTTGCCTTCAAGTGAGGGGCATATTAATACAATTGCTACGTACATGGAAAATCTTATGAATTCTGATAATAACTTTAAAAAAGATTTTATAGATGTCTCTTTTGCTGGTGCAGAGACATCATTTGACAGTTTTGACCGAAAATTAATTAGTTTTAAACTCTATCTAAATTTTAGACAAAATATTAATGTGGAGTATATAAAAAAAGAGAAAAGCACTAAAGATAAATCTATAGTAGATAATTTAGCTTCTATTAAAGAGAACAGTACAAAAAAAATTAAAATGCTAGACACTATAGGTAAGGAGTAGAAAATGGATTTAAAAAAATATATGATGGAGATTATAACAACCGTTATTTTGATGGCATCTGCTACCTTTTTATTTTTTAATGCGTATTATTACCCATTAGAAGCGTATCAACGAAGTGTTGTAAAACTCTCTGCTGATTATCAAACAAAGAAAAAAGATTTGGATTTAAAAATTAAAAACTTAACAAATAAAAAAGAGGAAGAGAGTTCGGTATTAAACTCTGTACCCAAAGTTTTAAAAGCATTAAATGACACGTGTAGAAGTAGTAAAGTGGTTATTCGTAAATTAACACCTTTTGAAGATAATCCATTTAAATTTACCCTTAAGATGGAGAGTACCTATTTTGAATTTTTAAAAATTTTAAGTGAGTTTGAAAAACTTAATATTGTTATAGAAAATATCTCTTTAGATGAGTATGAGACAACGCTGGATAACCCTAAAAAAGCAATTACTTTGGTTGTAAAAGTAGCAGGTAATGTTGATGATACCCAAGAGGAGACTACAGAGGCATTGAATACTATTATTTCTAATAATATAAGTAAGAACCCTTTTCAAACGAATATATTGGATGAGAATAATTTAGTGGTTAGGGCTATTAATTTGACCTATATTCATACATTGTCTTCTGTAGGTATCTATGATACCCCACCTACAGCTACGATTAATAATCGTACCTATACGGTAGGCGATGTATTTTTAGACAAAGGAGTAATCAAGAAAATTGAGAAAGGAAAGGTTCACATTTCAAAGGAGTTAGATAGTGGTGTCGTCCAGAAGTATTTTATTGGAAGACAAGAGTAGATTAAAAGGAGAATAAAATGAAAAAAATAATGGTTATTGTAATGTTGTTAAGTTTAACACTTATTCAAGCAGGGGATGCGATAAAGTTCAAGAGTGATGTATTGTTTAAAAAAGATACTTATAATGAGGATATTAAAAATATTCTTAAAGAGATTGCTAAAAAAAATGAGTATCAGATACGATTTGATGATAGTGTAAAAGGGCAGGAGACTTTTGACTTTAATATGCCACTAGAGGGTGCTTTTAATATGATTATTAATAAGCACAAACTGAACTATAAAGTTGAGGGAAAAGTTATTATTGTTAGTGGAGTAAAAATTGAGAAAAAGATTATTGTACTTACCCATTTAAAAGCGAGGGATTTAAAAAAGCTTCTTGATAGTTACGATATTATTGATAACAGTTTAAACCGATTAGAGTTTGGTAAAGGGATGGATAATACGGTTTTTATTGAGGGTAAAAGTGATGTTATTGCTGAATTAGAGGCGTTAATTGGACAGTTAGAGAAGGCAGAGCAGTTAAAAAAAGAGGAGAGAGAGAAACATAATGCTTTAAAATTGGCTGAAGCAGATAAAGTAAGAGAGGCAGAACTTGCAAAAAATAAAGTAAAATTAAATCATCAAGAAGAGGCTAGAAAATTAAAAAAATTAGCTTTAGATAGAGAAAAAGCTCATTTAACTCAAAAAATTGAAGAGCAAAAATTGGCACATAGTGATATACTTTTTAATAATCAGTTAAGTGATTTAGGTAGAAAAATGGATATTGATGTGATTCCTCTTAAATACATTAATGTTTCAAAAAGTGAAATGGAGTTTCAAGGACAAAAAATTCAGATAGAGAGTCTTGAAGATACACTTCAAGGTTTGCTTGGAACAAACTATGTTGATGGAAATACTACACGTTCAAATATGGGAAGAGAGTCTGCATTTTTAAAGATTGACCAACGAACAAACTCTGTTATTATCAAAGATTTTCCAGAGCGAATTATGGAAGTTAAAAAGATTATAGCAAAGTTAGATAAACAACCAAAACTTATTGAAATTGAGGTAACCATTGCTATGGGTAACAGTGGATTTACACAAGAGTTGGGTATTAAATTAGGTGGTGGACGTAGTTATGGTAGTCGAGATTATGGTGTTTCAACGTCTGGTAATGTTGCCGAAAACTTAAACCAATTAAGAACAACAGCCACCACTCAATCTTCGACAACAAGTAACGGTGCTGTTAGTAGTAATGAAGATTCTGCTATAAATAGCTCTTTTCAAACTACGGAACTTTTGCAACCAATTGGTGCATTAGGACTCTCTTCTTCAATGCTATTTTTAGGTGGAAAAAGTATGTTAAATGTTCAACTTAATGCAATGGAGAATGAGGGGTTGGGTAAAGTTCTCTCTAATCCAAGAATTATTACATTGAATAACCGAGAGGCAACCATTATTTCTGGAGATTCAGTTAGTATTCCTACAGCTACAGCTGATAAAATGAGCTTAGAAACGGTTGAAACAGGAATCTCTATTCGTGTTAAACCACATGTTGTAAGTGCAGATAATGAAAAAGATGATGATAGTGAAATATTACTTGATATTGCAATTGAAAAGTCATCACTAGGAGAGGTAAGTAGAGAAAAAATTGAAACCTCTCAAAGTACGGTAAATTCAAGTGTATTAATTAAAAATGGTCGAACATTAATTTTAGGAGGACTCTTTCAATACAGTAAGAGTGGTTCAGAAGGTGGAGTTCCATTGTTAAAAGATATACCACTTCTTGGTCTTCTTTTCCAAACAAAAAACAAAACTCTGCATAAAAATGAGTTACTCTTTTTTATTACACCACGTATTGTATCAAAAGACATTATGGATAAAATGCAAAATGATAGTTATATGAGCTATAAGAAAAATTTAGAGTTTCATAAAAATGTCTTAGCAAAAAGCCTAGGTAAAGCAGATAAAATGCAAACCAAACCGAGTCGGAGTAATTTAAAAAACAAAGAACCAGAGATTGATATGTTTTCAGATGATGAGGATTTTAATTTTTAAAGATGCATAAATATATTGGCGAAAAGGGACGATTTGAAATTATAGAGATATTGGGCGAAGGAGGTATGGGTAAAGTTTTTAAAGCTTACGATACCCAACTCCAAGAGATGGTTGCTATTAAAAGTATTCATAAAAAGTTCAATATGAATGATAGCGTGATTAATATGTTTCTTAATGAAGCAAAAACCTCTTTAAAGATAACCGATAAACATGTTATTAGGATTAGAGATATTCTTCATTTCTCAAATAATTATTATTTAATTATGGAGTTTGTAGATGGTATTGATTTGAAGTCTTGGATGAAAAAAAATTCTGAGATAGAATCAAGAGATTCAAAACTAATCTATTTGATGATACGACCTATTTTTGAAGCACTCATTAATGCTCATAACTATACCATACATCGAGATATTAAACCTGCTAATATTATGATAAGTAAAGAAAATCATATCTATTTAATGGATTTTGGGATTGCTACGGTTATTAAAGGAAGTAAAATACGTGATGTTATTAAAGAGAAAAACATCTATGTTGGTACTCCTAGTTATATGCCAATAGAACAACAACGAGGTGATAGTGATATTGACCAAAGGGTTGATATTTATGCAATGGGTGTTATTTTTTATGAGCTTTTAACACATCAAAAACCATTAAAAGAGAATATTCTTTTTGCAAGTCATTTTAATCCAAGTGTGAGTGTTGAACTTGATAGGCTAATTTTAAAGATGTTAGCATTTAATCGTGAAGATAGATATGCTAATGCACAAGATATTATTGATGATATGGATGCACTTTTTAGTAACCGTTTAAAAAAAACAAAGATAGATATTAATGAGAATGGAGAGCTTAATTTAAATAATTTTGTTACTATTCCCGAAGGTAATTTTTTTAGAGGTAGTGGATTAGAGTCTAAAATAGAGGTTGAAAAACCAAGAAGAAAAATCTATCTTGACAGTTATCGTATCTCTATATATCCTGTAACAAATAGTGAGTATTTATTTTTTTTAAGAGAAAATAATATGTTAGATGGAGTTACAGAAAAAGTTTATAGTGATAAACCAAATCATCCTGTAACAGGAGTCTCTTGGGATGATGCAGTACTCTATTGCGATTGGATAGGTGGAGAATTACCTAGCGAAGCACAGTGGGAAAAAGCATCGAAAGGTCTTAAAAATAGAGTTTATCCTTGGGGTAATGAGTTTAATATGAAGTATAGTAATATTGAAAACAGTATGGGACAAAGTGTGGCTGTAGACAGTTTTGCCTTAGGTATTAGCTCTTATGGTTGTTATCAGATGTCAGGTAATGTATGGGAGTGGTGTCAAGATGATTTTATAGATAACTTTTATAAACAGAGAGATTCTAAAAAAAATAATCCAATTGCAACTGTGAATAGTGATATAAAAGTTATACGAGGTGGAAGTTATAATTTTGTTCACTCTTCAGCTAGAAGTAGTTATAGATATTATGCAAAAAGAAATCATAAAGATGATAGTATAGGATTCAGAGTAGTAGTTAAAGAGGGGAAAAGGATTTAGTAATGGGTAAAGAGATTGAATTAATAGTAGGAAGAAATAACTCCTGTGATATTAAGATTGATAAGGACTTAATATCGGGAAGACATCTTCGTATTTTAAAGTTACACTCTACTGTATTTGTTGAAGATCTGGGTTCAACAAATGGAACAACAGTAGATGGAGAGGTACTGTCTAAAGGTGTAAAAAAGATGATTACTTTAGAGAGTCATGTTACTTTAGCTAAAAAAATTACTTTAGATTTAAATCACTATAAGATTCAAGCTCTTGAACTTCCACATGCTATCATGGATAGCTCTTGTATGTTGGATTTGGATGAGACTGAAAAAACTGATATGTTTAAAGAGGGTATCTCCTCTTTCTCTTCTATTTCTACACCTTCTAAAAGAAATAGAGGGTTGTTGCTTGGAATAGTTTCTATAATAGCTATTTTAATAGGAGTCTGTTTAAGTGGAAAAGTTGATTTTATATGCAATAAATTTACCTCAAAAGAGGAAGTTAAAGTAGAGACACCCAAACCATACGTTATTGTTGCTCCTAAGTTTATGGGTTCATCAAAAAGTAATAGTAGTGTATTTTTTGCAAATAAAACAGATAAACCCATGAGTGTAAAGTTAATTGATATAACAATCAAAGGTATTCCATATGATGGTATCGTTGTACCTCTTAATGGAAAAGGGAAATTTATGGTCTTTGCAAACGATAGCTATGAGTATAAATTGATATTTGAAGAGAGTGTAACAAAAGATTTAGATGTTGGAAAATACTCATGTAAGGTTATTTTTAAAATAACTTTAGAGGGGCAAAAAACAAAAATGGAAACCATTAAGTTTCCTATAGAGATTGTCAATAATTAATATGTTTTTTAACTATATTTTTATACTTATTTTTATCTCTATAGAGTCTGTTTATGCTCAATCTATTTCTGTCTCTATTGAGCCTAGATTTGCACCATTTATAAAAAAAGTGGAGAAAAATCAAACCTCTTATACGTTAAAGATTCAAAAAAGAAATACCTCTTTTGATGTCTTTAAAGATATTAAAAAAGGCAAGGCTCTCTTAGCTATTGTTCGTGGAGATATTTTAGTAGATAATAGGGAGTTAAAAAAATTTCAAATTATCTCAAAGTTAAAACTGCCTACCTATTTGTATTTAGTTTCTAAAAATGGTGTTAACAATGCGTATGATTTATTAAATTCAGATGAGAAAAAAGATGGTGTCAAACATATTTCTGTAGGATATTTAAATGATTTAGCTAATATTTATTTAAAAGATATTGCAAAAAATGTCTATTCGCAATATAGCTTTCGTTATAAATATTTTCCACCTAAAGAGTCTTTTCAAAAATTAAAAGAGGGCAAGATTGATGCTGCCTATCTCTTTTTATCCCCTTTTTTGGTAGAAAAAGCCAAAAAAATGAAATTTAAACTACAAAAAATTGTTAAAGCTAAAAATAGAACAAACCTATCTAAAAAACTAGAATCACAAAAAGCATTTAAAGTAGAGACAAATGGTATTCGTATAGATAATTACCTTATTAGTTCATCTTCTATCTCTCGAAAGATGTTAAAATCATTACTATCTTCATTAAAAAAGCAGGGTCTACTTCTAACCAATATTTCTAAAGATTTTGGAAAGCTTGATAGTAGAATTAAAGGTATATCTAAAAAGATAGATAGAGAGATAAAACAAGCTAAAAAAATAGCATTGCAAAAAGAGAAAGCAAAAAAGATAGAACGAGCTAAAAAAATAGCACGACAAAAAGAGAAAGCAAAAAAGATAGAACGAGCTAAAAAAATAGCACGACAGAAAGAGAAAGCAAAAAAGATAGAAGAAGCTAAAAAAATAGCACGACAGAAAGAGAAAGTAAAAAAGATAGAAGAAGCTAAAAAAGTAGCACGACAGAAAGAGGCAATGGCTATTTCTGAGCCACTAGAGGAGATAGAACATAAAATTCCAAAGAAAAAAGAGCCAACAATTATTTCAAAACCAACCCCAAGTTCTTCTTTGGAGCGAGAAGATAGAGGATTCTAAATAAGTTTTTCTTTGTATAAAGTTATATAATTATTTTTTTCCTCTTCTAACTTTTTGCTAAGAGAGGGAGTTGGTTCTCTGCTTAATCCCCAAAGAATGGTTCGTTGTTGGTCTAAACTCTCTACGGTTAAGCGTAAGAGATTTCCTTTTTTAGTCAGTTTAATGTTGTCTCTTAACAGAGTGTTTGTCGTTGGATAGTCAATGACTTTTTGATAAAATTTACCATCTTTATAGGTAAAGCCACCAAAGTATCGATTGACCAATGAATTTTTAAGTTCTGTTACATAGTAGAAGCCAAATTCTGTTTGAGAGAGTTGTTCTATAACTATAGTTGATGCTTTAATTTTTTCTTTTTTTAGTATACCGTTTGCACCATAGCTGTATGACCCCTCAATTAGGTTATATGTTCCATAAATATCTGGAACTTCTGAATTGCTTTTTTTCTCTTCTTTTATAAAACTACCTTTACTGCTTGAACAGTTATTATCAAATAGATGATGTATTTTTTCTATAGACTTTGGAATAAATTTTGGAATGTATTTTTCTTGGCAAGCTGTAAAGAAAAAGAGCATAACAATAGATAATGGTAAGTGTAATTTAATAAACATGGTTTTCCTTTTTTTAATCTCTTCTATTATAAGTAGAATTATCTTCTATTTACGTTAGTAAAATATGAATTTTATAAATTATATAGATTATTTTATAAAAGTGAAACGAAAAATATTTTTATTTAAATTGACATAAATATAAAAAATCTTGAAAAGATAAAAAATGTTTTTTTTTGTTTACAGTGAGGCTTTAATAGATAATACTCTTAATAGCATAAACAAAGAGAAGCTTAATAGTAAAAAAAATGAAAAAAACTCTTGGAAATAGCTTAGTGGAAACCACTCTATAAGTAAAGAATTATGAAGAAAAATCCAAGAGTTATCTTTAAAAAACAGATAATGGAACAACTCAAAACAGTCGAGAAAATTAAAAGAGAGTAGTAGAATTAATGTATTTAAGCTTAGACCAAAAAGAGCAATGGTTTTAATTACTTTTTTAAAAAAGAGAACTAAAATCAGAAATCCTAAAGAACCTGTGAGCATCCATAACATGTAGGTAATTTTAAATACTCTCTTGACATCTAAAAGGTGTCTTTTTTCATGAATATTTAATAAGTCTAACTCTATAAACGTTATATATTTTTGATGCAATAAGTAACTCCATGTTGTGAAATGTGCTAGAGGTTCTATAATTGTACTGTTTAGAGAAGAGTGAAAGTGGTAGAGTAGGAGTTCAAAGATACTTAAATAAATTCCTATTAAGACAATAATTGAGAAAATAATATATAACGTTTTTTTTACCATAAAATCCCTACCGAAAGTTCATATTTCCTCTCTTTTTGTTGATTGTATATCTCTTTTACTCTGTAACTATGAAAACCGATATTAAATAGCGATAGATGGTAGTTTACTCCATAAGAAAGAGCGTTATAGATAACTCCAGAGTGTAACTCTAAGCTTTTATTGAAGAAGCTTTTACTTATATCAGCCCTTAGATTATTTTGTAGATAGTTTACTTTGATTAGTGTATCAAAAGGTTCTATTGAAAAACCTATATTTGTTTTTACATCATCTCTTATATCTGTAAATGCCAAAGAGAGCTTTGTCTTTAAACTATTTTTAGGTAAATGATAGATTATCCCCATATCTAAATCAGAACTATTCTCTTTTTGAGTATGTTCATTATCAAAATAGTCAGAGATACTTCTGTTGGCTATCTCGTTAATAGCATAGTTATAGATGGTTTGTGATTTTTCGATAAGTTTTAGGGTTAGACCATAGTCTATATTCTCTTGTTTTACAACAACTGTTCCCATCAAAGCTCTATAATTCTCTACAAAACTCTCTAATGCACGTTTAGAACCAAATCCACTGTGGGTAATAAAATAACCATCAAATGAGTTGACAATACCCAATGACCATGCCATATGGTCTTGGTTTTGGTAGATAGAAGAGAAGTTATTGGCTGAAAAACTAAGGATTTCTCCTATATTTTTTTTGAGTAGCTTTGAGACCTCTTGATTATTATCTAGACCATTAAGCTCTTTTAAAAATTTAAAGCTCTGATTATCTAAAATAACTGAACTGTTGATGAGGTTGATTTTTATACTTTTATCAACAGCTAGATTAGCAAGAGATGCAGGATTAACAAAGAGAGTATTCTGCTCTCCACCTCTTTGGGTTAGAGTACTATTTAGGTTTTGAGCCATAAGTAGTGTTACACTCAATAGATTTAGAGTTAGCAGTGTTTTTATAAAGATAGGAAACGATGGCTTTAGCCTCGTCATATTTAGGGCTAAAGCATTTATCATCTTAGTGTGTTCTCAAATAAGTAGAGAGATTATCCAATCCAATTGTACCATTGGCATCTCCTGTAATATTGTTCATATAGCTATCTAAAGTTGCTTTTGTCTCGTCTCCTGTTGGAAATAGGGCTTGAATATTAGCAACATTTTCAATACTCTCTTTTATACCCATTAGCTCTTGGGATTCATTATGTACAGGACAAGGGAAGTAGTTCACTCCATCTGCTTTTTGAGTTGTGCTGTTAAAGTTTTTATCACAAACTCCTGATGTTAAAATAGGAGTATTATTATTTGCTTTTGAGCTAATTAGCTGATAAAAGCTTTGATAGCCATTGGTGCTATTTCCTACATCAACCTCTATTAGTGTTAAGTTCTCTTCTGTTCCACTATGGTTAAAATTAACACCACCCCTGTAAGAGTAGATTGTACCATTTTGACAATTGTCATTAGGATTATTTGCATAAACAATGGCACAAGCAGAGGCTTCGGAGTTGTCTAAAACTCCATTTCCATTTAAATCATCGCTTGAATTTACATCTACACCATCTGACCATTTTTTTACCGTATCAGAGTCGCCTCCAAAAAGGAGTTTTACACTGTTGGTTAGCGAAGTCATACGAACCAAACCTAAGTTATAACAGCTATCCTTTTGGATTTGTGTTAAAGTAGCTGTATTGGTACAGTCAAGACCTTGAACAATATTACTATAATAGGTGTCTGCTTGGCTTAGTTTATTAATAGTTGTTACAGGGTCATTATTTTGAGTAATATTATTAACAAAATCGTTAAAGTTATTTTGATTTCCATCGCTCATTGCTCCTGTAATATCAAAAACAGTATATCCACTACTTCCTACATATGCACCTGCTATGTTCATGTTAACTTCATTACCATCAAGCCCACTGTAAGCATCTCTATTATTTAAAAGTTGGTTGAGTACAAAAGAGTAATCTCCATTGTCTAAAGCAGTCTGAATTCCACTTTCTGTGCTAGGATAATCAGAACCTGAATTTTCAAATATATTACTAACAGAAATAGTTAAGTTTGCAGGTTCACTCTCTCCTGCTTTATTGGTAGCTGTATATTGTAAATAGTATAAATTATATGATTCATAATCTAAATAGCTATTTACTTTGATGTTTCCACTTAGATTAATTTGAAAACTACTATTATTTACACCACTCAATTGAATAGTAGAGATATTTGAGTCTCCTTTATCTGTAATATTTATTTTACCAATAACTGTACCAATTGCAAGGTTCTCTGAAACGGTTAATGAGACATTTTGAACAGTGGGTTTAATATCAGGAGTATCTTTTATTTGAATAATTACCTCTACTTGATTGCTTTTTCCCACAGCATTTATAGCTTCTACTTGAAAAGTATAACTACTCTTTGCCTCATAATCAAATATTTTAGAAGAGAAGATTTGAGCATTTTTATTAATAATAAAATCTTGACTTTCAGCACCTTTAAGAGTAAAACTATCAATAGGGCTAGTTCCTTGATTCTCTACAGTTACACTACCTATTAAAGTATTGCTACTATTGTTTTCATAAATAGAAAGATTTGTTACTTCTAAAATAGGAATTTGTGGAATTGTCTCGTTTATATCTACTATTTCAATAGAAAACTCTTTTGTTGTCTGATTAAAATAACTATCTGTAGCTTCTATAGTTAACTCAAAAATATTATCTCTATTGCTATCATGTGGATTTTCAAAATCAGCTTTTTTTATCAAAGATAGCTCTTGTGTAGCTTGATTATAGATAAAGTTACTTGCATCAACTTCTAAAAGCTTAATGCTTAGTTGTGACTTATCTTCTATCTCTATTTTTTTAATAAATGTTAAATTCTCATTGATTTGAATAGTAGAGCTTGGATTAGTAAATTTAGGAGCATCTAAATCTGAACTTTTATTGTTTAAAATATCATCAATAAGTTTATCAATTTTATTTTGATACTCAATATGTAGTTTTGTCTTATCTAAAATAGGGTTGTATTTTAAAATATCTTCAATCCCCACAAAGCCATCTCCATTAATATCCTCTTGAATTAGCTCTTTGGCAATCTCTTTCATCTTCTCTTTAATTTTACTATTTTCCAAACTAAGAGATGATAGAAGCTTTTGATAAGTAACTTCACTGATTACAGTAACTGTAGCTTTTTGAATGGCTTTAATATGTGAACCTAATACCAATAGATGAAAAATTCCTTGGTTGGGGGTAGGGTTGTTATCAATTACTCCATTATCATCTACATCATAATCTTCTCCACCATTAACTTCATAAAGATAAAATTTATTATCTTCTAGTTTTTCTAAATAGAGGTTAAAGTTTCCAATATTTTCTATAGTCTCTCCACTACTAGTTACTGTAGTGGCTAAGAGTTTTTTCTCTAATCCATTAAGTTCATAGAGTTTAACTGTTGCTTTTGAGAGAACGCCAAGTTGTGCTTTTCCACTCTTTTTGACTATTATCGGATGATTATTGTCTGTTGGACTGTTTGTATCAGTAATAGTTTGATTGTTGTCAGAAGTAATATTCCCATCAGTAATAGTTTGATTGTTGTCAGAAGTAATATTCCCATCAGTAATAGTTTGATTGTT
>Ga0256826_1001582_pt1 | contig 14116 bp, 13 predicted proteins | sample CV79metaG_FD_185975 | JGI IMG/M metagenome (GOLD analysis project Ga0256826, IMG submission 185975) | Hydrothermal vent microbial communities from East Pacific Rise, Pacific Ocean - CV79 | ecosystem: Environmental > Aquatic > Marine > Hydrothermal vents | place: Pacific Ocean: East Pacific Rise...
TTGCTGTAGGACGTTATGATACAACACGTTATTCTCTGGTTGAACTATCGCCTAAAACGGGTCGTAAACATCAACTGAGACGCCACATGAAACATATATTGCATCCCATAGTAGGTGACACGAAGTATGGTAGGGGTGAGCATAACCGTTTTTTTAGAGAGCATTATGGCGTGCATCGATTGCTACTGCATGCTTCTGAACTTAGTTTTTATCATCCTATCTTAAAAAAAGAGGTTAAAATTACTGCTGCATTAGATGACGTATTTACAGAAGTGCTTAAGGCTACTGGGTTAAAATATGAGAACAATAAAAGCAGTTATATACTTGTATAACATAACTGTAGATCGGGAGTATGTTTGAAGAAGAGTTTATTGATATTGATCTTTTTGTTTCATACCCTTATAGCGGTTGAACTGGGTGCTCCGTATAATTATAAATACAACTATAAACTTGAGATTGGTAAGACAACAGTTGAAGAAGCTATCGCACAATATGGTCAACCTAAAGAACGTTATCATGTTAACTCTCAACGCTACGCCTATGTCTTTTTACGATATTACAGTACAGACCTGAGCCTCTTTTCTGGTCAGTTTCGCATGAGCTATTTGGAGTTTCGTGAAAATGTTTTATACGCCTATATTACGGTGAGCAGTTTCGATAATGACTCAACGCAGTTTAATTATACGAAGGCAAAAGAGATCAAAGTAGGTGAACCTATAAAAGATGTTGTTGCCTTACTTGGTAAGCCTTCGGGTAAGGGAAAGTGTCCAATGAATACAGGAAAATATTCTGGGTTTTGTAAAAAAGGTGAATATACTTGGATGTGGCTTTATGCTAAAACAGAGGGGATGCTTAATAGCAGTAAACTTCGAGCAAAAGCTTTTTTAGTAGGTGTGAATAAATCAGGCCTTGTCACAGAGATTGAGCGTGAGCGCATTACGATCTTGACGCAAGGTCATAACTGATTACTTTGTGATTACAAGATCAAAATAGTGTTCTTGATAGGGCTCATCTTCTAAAGTGTAGTGCCACCACTCTTTAGGATAATTTTTAAATCCGTATCGCTCCATGACGCTTTTGAGCTTGATTCTGTTTTGCAGTTGTTGTGGTGTGATCTGTTGGTTATAGGTATGTGAACGCGTATCAAAAAGATCAAAAGGTGTACCCATATCAAGACCTTTTATTGTGAGATCGACGGTACTCCCTCGACTATGACCTGACTTTGCCGCAATATACCCTTTTTCAAAGAGTTCCTCTTTTTTAACATGGGGATAGTATTGTGATTTCATCTTAGTGTCATTGAGATCATTTGCCCACTTTATAAAGTGGTTGACCGCCCGTTGGGGACGATAACAGTCGAAAACCTTAAGGCTAAGATGCTCTTTTGTGAGTGCTTGCTGTACTTTTTGAAGTGCAGTTGTGGCTTCTGGTGTTAAGAGACAAAGCGGTGCTTTATACCCTTGGATAGGTTGACCTATGAAGTTGTTATTGCCATAGTATCTGATCTCATAGTCAATGTTTGGTATAAATGCATTAACATCAACAAAAGTTTGATCAGAGTGATCTTGAGCTAGTAGGAATATCCATGTACTTAGCAGTAGAAGTAGAACTCTCATTAGTATCACTTTAGAGTTGGGATGGTTATAGTATACTTCAAAATCATAAAGGAGTCATCATGGCTATTTCAACATGGGTAACAGAGGTTAAGAGTAGAGATGTACTTAATAAGTTGATCAACATGGTTCAAAAACGCGAACTTGAAGAGATCTTTTTATCGCAGATCGATGTAGATGGTGCTGTGATGCAACATCTCAAAAAGGGTGCGATCATTGCGATCATCTCTACCAAGGCAGTTACGATCCCTAAAGGGGTAAAAGCTTTAGGTAAAGCTGTTTTACTTGATGACCTTGATGATGATATGTTTGACATTGATGATGAGGGTGCAGCACTTAAAGGGGTGATCTATCCTGAAAGTGAAGATGAAGAGCTTAGTATGTTAGAGACCCTTACGTAGTCTCTTTGGGCTCACTTTTGAAAAGGACAAAGAGTAAGGAGAGTAGTGCTCCTAAAAAGACGATGCTGTAACCTGTTGGTAGATCGTAGTAAAAGCCTAGTGCAATAGCGGTGATTGAAAAAAACCACCCAAAGCCAAAGGCAACGATAAGTGTAGAAAACTTCTTTTGCATACTTCCTACCATAGCAGGAGCAATAAGCAGTGTAAAGACAACAAAGACGCCTGCTAACTGGACTGATGAGGTTACGGTCACGGCTAAGAGTGTAAAGAAGAGAAGCTCTTTAATAAACCCAGATACCTTAGGATAGATAAAGTAGATGACAGCAGCAATAGCCGTGTAGATAGCACTGCTCTTATAAAGATCCTCTGTTGTTGTAAACAAGATGTCATTGGCCAAGAGCGACTTGAAATGCTCCATCCCTTCAGCACTTTGTGCCAACACCATCATAATACCACTTGCTCCCAAAACATAAAGAAGACCAATGTAAGCCTCAAGATGTAGTTTACGATGAGAGGCAAATGTAATGAGAAAGGCAGCTAAAATGGCAAAGCTTAGGGTCCAAAAGTAGAGGTACTCTCCATGAAAATAGCCAAAACTAATGGCAGAACCTAAGGCGGCAAGTTGACCGATAGCGAGGTCGGTAAAGATGATGCCCCGCTCTAAGATACGGATACCAAACCATGAGTGCACCATGACTAAGATGATGAGTAAGGCTATAGGAACTAAAAAGAGATCCATCATGGCTGAATGGCCTCAGTCAGGTAGTCAAAAAGAGCGACTAATGTATCAACAGAATCAATGGCTTCTAAGTCATGAGGCATTAAAATAATCTTGATGCCCGTTTTACTACGAATGTATTCGGCTGTTTTTGTGGAGTGGTAGACATCATGCAAGATGAACTTAGGATGCTCCTCGTTGATGAGTTTGATGAGGCCTAAGGTATGACGAGAAGAGGGTGGAATACCTGGAAGTGGCTCAATAGTAGCGATACTTTGAAGGCCATAACGTTGATTGAAATAGGCCAAAACATCATGATACTGAATAATTTTCATCCCTTTTTTGTCTTGCATACGAGCATCCCAAACCTTGAGGTGTTTTGACCACATGGCCTCAAACGTCTCAAAATTTTTCTCATAGATGGCTTTGTGTTCACTGTCAACAGAGATCAAAAAAGCAGCAACGGTCTGAGCGATGGTAAGAATGTTGTTGGGATCAAGATGGAAGTGTGGGTTACCATCGGGATGAACATCTCCTTTGGAACGGTCTACATTTGCAACTTTTTGAATCATATCAACATATTGTGAGAGGTTGAGAAATGTTTTAGCATTCGGCTGGACTTTGGCATTGTTAGCACGTCTGATGAGTGGGGGTAACCAACCAATCTCAAGTTGTCCGCCATTCATAATCAGTGCATCAGCACTACGCAGTTTAGAGATAAGAGAGGGACGGGGCACCACAAAATGTGGATCCCAATTGCCTTGGGCTAAAACCACAGTCTTAACATGGTCTTGACCAATAGCTTTGGTGATAGCACCGATGTAAGGGTAGCTTACGGCGATGTTCAGATGTGCAAAGAGTGATAGTGGTAAAAGTAATATAAAAAGGTATCTCATAGTCGCTCCTAAAAACTGTGCGCCGCATGGGCACCAATGGCAAAGTTAAAAGAGAGCATCAGTGTCTGCACATCTTCTTGTTGATAGATACCCGTGGTCTCATCTTGACTATATACAGCACTATTATAGTCATATTGTAAACGTAGGCGACTAAACTCACTAAAGTGATACTCACTCATGAGTGTGTAACGTTGGTAAGGGGTAGGAGGGTAGTCTCCATCGACCTCAAACTCATTTTGGTAAATGTTGTCATAACGTAGACCATAATGCCAGTTTTGATCTTGTGCGTAGATGAGTTGGGCGTAGAGACCACTTTGTCTGATTATTTGGTCTTCAATGTTATTGTTTGGTATACCCGCTTCGATAGCACTCCCTTTTTGAACACGCATCATCCACTCACTTTGAAACTGAAGGTACGAGTAGGAGTTAAAGTAGTGTTTGATGGTGAGTTCCGCATCATACAAAGAGGTGTGGCCGCTAAAGCCCTCTTCAACGCCATTGTGTGTATGCTGTTTTTGAGTGCTACCATAAGCATAAGAGATGCCTGGCAAGAAGGTAGTGTTACCAAGTTCAAATGATGTTTTAAGGTAAGCAATAGCCAGTGATGGTGGGGTGGGTGCATCAAAGGTAGTACCATTGACATCAATACTTTCATTACCAAAAGAGGTCTCACTGCGTCCTTGCATCACTTCAAGTCCCGCCATGACATAAGGCTCAATAGGTAGAACATAATGAAACTGTAGACCCACATCACTCAGACCTTCAGGGCCTAAAAAAGCACTATAGACAAGGGGCGCATCATTAAAGTCCCATGTGTGGTGATGTTGTTTGTTCATACGTCCAAACTCACTTAAAAACTTACCGCCGCGAATACGTGTACCATAGCCTAAGGCCGTGGTCGTGAAGTAAGCTTCTTCGATCTCAACACCCTCTTCACCAAAGTGAAAGACAGCATCTAAAGCAAAGTAAGGGTCTACATTAGAAGAGAGGACTAACTCTGCGTAGTTAAGGTTGAAACCATTGTTGCCATTGAGAGCGCCATGTTCATGGCCATCATGTGAGGCACCCGTGTAAAATGACTCGATGAGACCGGGAACATTCAGAGTAGATAGTTCATCTTGAGTACGGTTTCTACCAACAAGTGAGGCATCAACGATCAAAGAGATATCGGGAATGTATTGTGACTGCACAAAGCTGCTTTGGTTTTTTGGCTTGAGTGGTGGCACTTCAGCAGAGACTAGGGTGGACAATAGTGGGATGATCAGTAAGGATCTTTTCATAATAACTCCTAAATGAGTAAAACTTAACATATGTAAGTTCTGGTTATATTAATACAGTATGGAGGGGTAGTTAAATAAAAAGACGAGGTGGCGCACGGGCCTGTACACTAAGTTGTGTCTTGTGCTCATATTGAGAGATGAGATGTAAAAAATGTTCGGGAATATGATGTATAGCTAAAGTATTGGATGTAAGTTCAGGTGGTGTTGCAGTATCTTGTTGGACTAAAGTACAGACCTGACACTCTGCACTGTTGTGCTGTGGACTCAGTTCATGAAGTGCAACTGAAAGTGTTGAGAGTATAAAAAAGATACTAAAAAATAAATGTATACGCTGTTTCATAACCCCTATTTTAGCATATAAGTGATGAAAAAAGTGTAAAGAGTGTTTACGGTAAGCTGTACTTAGAGTGCGCGAACGCAGTTTTTACCTTCACTTTTAGCCAGATAAAGTGCACGATCTAGCCGTTCAAACAGGCTTGTTTTGTCATCATCTCCTTGGCAACTAGAGACACCAAAACTTGCTGTAATATCTCTACTGATCTCAAAATCAGTGTTGTTGATCTCTTGACGAAGTGCCTCTGCAATATGTAGTGCATGATCAAATGGAGTCTGTGTCAAGATGATGGCAAACTCTTCTCCACCCCAACGTACAAAGATATCATCTTCACGTATGTTTTTTTTGATTGTATCACTCATGGTTACTAAGATACGATCACCTGTTAGGTGACCATAGCAGTCATTAACACCTTTAAAATCATCAAGATCAAAAAGGATCAAGGAGCAGTCAATATTTTGCGCACGAAGGTTATGGAGATGACCATCATAGCTTTTTTCGAAGAAGTTACGATTATAGATACCTGTCAATTTATCATGATATGCTTGATATTTAAAACGCTCTGAATGGGCTTTTAGTTCGGTGATATCATTCATCTCAATGAGAAAAAAGCCATTAGGCAACTCTTTAAAGGAGAGTTTGACAGCAATAGTCTCTTGTGTTGTTGGGTGTGAGATATAAGCGTATTGGTTGGTGGTAATACGTTCTAAAATACATGAACAACTTTGACATTCAAAACTTTTGAGTGTAATCGGAAAGTACTCTTCTTTTTCATCAAAGATGGCTAAAAACGAGCTGTAAGTGCGAGAAAATGCTTTAAATGAATCCAGCCCAAGTTTTTCAAGTAGTGTGTTGTTAGCATAAACAATACGGTTGCCATTGGAGAGTAGATACATGTTTGAACTAAAATCTAAAACGGTAGAGAGGGTAGAGATCAAAGTCTTGTTGTTGATGATGTTTTGACGCTCTTTAGAGATGTCACTTGAGTAGATAAGATAGTTTTTACGTCCAAAGTAGTTGGCATGATGGAGTTGAGAACGTACGGGGTATTGTGAACCATCTCGACAGACATGGTCACTTTCAAAGACAGCACTCTGGTCATCACCACTGTAAAGGGTATCAAAGAGATCTTCGTTGAGATCACTGTTGATCTCAAAAAAAGCTTTTTGTTGCAATTGATTGAGTGTATACCCTAAGGTGTCAAGTGCATTTTGATTGGCATAGAGATACTTCAGTGTTACGGTATCAATGACATAGACTTCATTAAGTGAACTCTCTATGAGCTTGGAGAGTTCGGCGTGTTGATACTGTTGTATTTTAAGTTCAGTAAGATCATAGACTGTGCCTAGGGTACGAATCAATCGATTTTCATTACAGTACTTATGATTTGTGATGAGTTTAATATGACGTTCTTGTTGATTAGGGGAGATCAGTTTGACTTCAAGTTCAGTCTGCTCAATAGGGTATCTTGCCGTTTTAATCGCATTGACTATTGTTGCACGATCTTGAGATGCTGTGAGATCTAAAAGTAGTGTAAAAAGTGCACGGCTTCCTTGTTGGTACTTCTCTTCTTTGAGTTGCTCAAGTGTGAAAATCTCTTTAGCAATATCTGAGTATATGACGTGATCATTGGTGAGGTCATGGACAAAATATCCAATATTTGCAGTTGTAACAACCGTATCTAGCAGCTCTTTGGTAAGGTCTAACTCATCTTTTTTCATGATTACTCCAAGCCTGAAAAATCATAGCTTGAAATTATAATACTGATTTTTTTAACAGAATATGTTTATAAATGCCAAAACAGCCTCTAAAATAGCTGTTTCGTATCAAAATGTAATTAATTTGTGATATTTGCAAGATTAAAAGCAATTCCTGAGATGTTATTTTTAATGCTATTCATATGTTCTAGACTCTCGCCAGGTTGAACCTGCATTTTATAGACATAAAATGTATAGTTCCAAGTATCACTACTATGGATCGAAGACGAGAGGGTTACACTCTGAAGCGTTCCTGTTGAAAGGTTCATCAACTGCTCTAACCAAGCTTTGTCATCTTCTTTGGAGACAAAGTAAATTTCTAAAGTCCCTTGTGTATGTTTAAACTCAAGATTGTCATAATAACTAAAGTATTGCTGTTTTGGAATCTCCATCCAGTTAAGGTCACTAATCTCTGCAGGCATTTGTGTCCATGACTCATCAGCATAACCATTGAGCACAGGACGATTGAGATAGCCACTGTTTGTATAATCTTTTTCCCATGAAGTAGGGAAGTCTACAATAACATTAGAGAGTGTCATTACGGTTGGCTCTGGCTCTGGTGTAGGTTCGGGATCTGGTTCAGGATCTGGTTCGATCACCACTTCAGGCTCAGGATCAGGTGTGACGACCGGTGTGTCTTCGATAGGATCATCATTTGGTGTTGCACCGATGACTACAATGTCTGGTACCTCTTCTTGAACAGGGGGTTCAGGTGTTGGCTCAACTACTGGGTCAATGACTACAGGGTCTACAGGCACTTCACCAACAGGGAGTGTTTCAACATCAACTGCACCGCTTAAGTCGAAAGCAATACCTGAGCTAAATCGTATGAGATCATAGACATAAAGGTCAGTGTCTGGAGTAATGGTTGTCTTAAAGACTTTAAAAGAGACCCCTTGGTTGTATTGGTTTGTCGCTTGTGCGCTCATCTCTGTTACTTCTGTCAAAGCATACTTTGCAGTTGGTAAAAAGGTCACATCGTTTTGTTTGACAACAACATACATATCAACCGTACCTTTTGTAAAGGTAAAGTCAAAGTAACTAGAATACTGGAAATTGTTGGGATAAGGGATCTGCATCCAGTTAAGATCAGCAAGTGTCTCAGACATCATCGACCAACTGTATCCAAAAGGATCATTAGAGATTCTTGAATCCTTGTACCCTTCATCGCTATAGTTCTTTTCCCAAAGTACTGGGAAATTGTTGATGATATCAATCAGTGAAGTAGGTGCTGGAATGACTTTAGCATCTTGCTTTAATGGTGCTGTTATCGTTTGATTAACATCACCATCGATGATTACTGTTGCATTAGAGTCTGCTACATTTGGCATACTCATATTAGGCATACCATTGTTCATAAACTCATCAATATAAGGTTGAACAGCACCTAACATCTGTTGGAATGTAGCTACTTTTTCTTGGTCTTCACAGCTTTCAAGAAGTGCAGGAAGTGCGCCCATAAGTGCACCTAAGAAATCCATCATCGTTGGTTCACCTTCACCTGTGTAGATAGACTGTGCGTAGTAGGTGTAACCTGCCATACCAAAGGCTTGACCATAATCTAAGTAACGTTCTGGTGGCATTAACATAGCAAAGTCAATGAAGTTTTGTAAGTAAGCCTCAAAGCCAAACTGCTCAATACCTGCAAGCATCCCTTGTGCAATAGCAAAGATGTTATAAGTTCCTTGCATTTGATCAGCATTAATCCCTGTATGTGTCGGATAGATATCAGTGTTTTGTGTTCCTAAAAAGATGAAGTCCATGAAGGCAACAACAGTATCATGGCCCGTAAGACCATTCATGTCTGCATCACTAACGGCATCAACTTTTTGCATTGCTTTGATGAACTGTTCAGTAGAAAGAGGGTATTTGAACATAGCATAGTAAAAGCGTTCATTGGCGAGTTCACTACCATCTCCATGACCACTCATATTGGTATCACTGTTGATGACGACATTTTCACGTGTATCAAAGAGTAGAGAAGTAAAGGCGTCATAGCGATTGGCTTGGCTTGGGATAACAAGATATGAGGTCGCATACCAATGCATCATGATTGCTAGACGCTCCGTTGTCTCTTGAGAAAGCAACATAGAGTAGGTCATAGCATTGTAAAGTGGTGCATCAATATTTTGAAAAACGAAGTGTGCCATCTTTGGTTGCTCATACGCCAGTTGCATAAAGAGCTCGCCAAATTCCCTGTCGTATTTTAAGTAAGGGACCATACGTGAGGTGATACCCCAGTATTGACCAAGTACATGAATCATGATCGTGGTTAAAATAGGAAAACGAATAGAGAGACGTAACATCAACTTCGTCATGGTCCCACTCATCAACATCATCTTAAACATCTGTGCTAAGGCAAAGGTCATTACTGCTTTGACCATATTGATCATAAAGCCCATATAGGTCATAGGATTGAACATCTTAAAGAAGAATCCAAAGATACGTTGCGGACCTCTGTTGAGTCCATATGCAGCGGCTGAAGAGACAGGAGCATAAAGTAGTGCTGCTGGGTTGGCTTGGTCTCCTACCGTCTTTTGTGCTTCAGCGTAGTATGACTCAACGAAGGCAGTGTTAAAATCTTCGATACTGGCAGCATTAAACTCTTCTAACTCTTCAGGTGTAAGCTTACCTGCATCTGCAACATTGGCTTTAAACCAATAGTAAGCACCATTTTGTTCCATAGTGTTACCAGTAGCATCATTTAAATCATCACTACCAATGGTAAAGATGACGTCAGCCATGCTATAAGTCTCACTGTTGTTTGCAGCGGCTTTATATCCTGAAGAAGGTGTAGCCGAAGAAGCTGAAAAGTTTTGCGCTTCTAATTTGGCACGAATATCGTCAGTCGTGCTTTGAAGGGAGCTTTTAGCAGTAACATCTAACTCTAAAATCGTATTGTTTTGAGTAGGTACTTCAGTCGCTTTTTCAGCCTCCCCACAGGCCGTAAAAAAGAGTATTCCCAACGAAATTAGTAAGGATTTAAACAGTTGCTTTTTCATATTCTCTCCTTGAAATAGTGATTACAATATAACTTTTTCTAATTTAAATACATCTTAAAGTATAAGAATTTTAAATATTTATATGATGATTGAAATATTAGATTTAACATTAGCCTAACAGTAGTTTGATATAGTGACTTAAGGAATATCTATGAGAATCTTGATGTTAGAAGATAATATTGCCTTGAGTGAGTTAGTCTCTGCTTACTTGAGTCAGCACTTTGTTGTGGATGCGGTAACCAGCATAGACAGCGCAAGTGCGTATATTGATCATTACTTTTATGATGTGGTCTTACTCGATCGTGATATCAATGGTATAGATGTTGGGATGTCATTGATCAAAAAGATCAAAAGTAAAAGTAGTGAGAGTGGTGTGATCATTATCAGTGCTTATGACACCATAGCAGATAAGATAAGTGGCCTCAACTTAGGTGCTGATGATTACTTGGATAAACCATTTGATAATGATGAACTTTTAGCACGAATTTATGCCTTATCTCGACGCTTTCAAGGTTCTGAACATATTGAGATAGCAGGATTGCAATGTGACCTTTCGCTTAAATCATTACTCTATAAAGGTGATGTGGTCTCTTTGACAAAGAAAGAGAGTGAGATTTTTTTCTATCTTCTTAAAAAGCGGGGAAGTATCGTCTCTAAAGACGAGTTACTTGATGCACTCTACCTTAATCCTCAAAATATCTCTTCAAATACGATTGATGTTACGATAGGACATATTCGAAAAAAATTACCTATAAAGTTGATCACAACAATCAAGACACGGGGGTATACGATTGAGAAAACCTAAAAGTCTTCAACGTACCGTACTCCTCTCTTTTGTATTAAGTACATTCCTTTCGTTCTCTATTTTAGGATTTTATGTCTCTTATGATTATAAAAAAAGTTTAGAAGTACGTATTCAAAGTGCATTAGGTGTCATTGCTGAAGATGTGATTGAACATCAACTTCTTCAAGATAATGGAGATGATATTAAAATGCTATTAGCACGGCATGAGTCTTATCATGAGACGTATTACAATAATCTCTTTGAGCGCATAAACTTTTCTATCGTTGGTGCGCTTTTATTAAAAGAGCAACGATGTACAGTTTATAAAGCTATAGATGATCAGCGCTACTTGAGGGTAACTACAAGTTGCAAGAAAATCGATACCCTCTTGTTTGATTATATTCAAAAGCTTGTATTGGTCTTTATGAGTGTTGTTTTAGTGGTTATAGGGATCTTTAGTATTTTTTTGAACAAGCTTTTTGAGCCACTTCGTTGTTTGGTTGGCTTTTGTAAAGAGTCTAGTTCTGAGCATGCAAGTATTCCTTTGTGTACGGGAAGTAGTGAAGTCGAGGAGCTTAGAAGAGCAATCATCGCATTGTTAGAGACCAATCACAATCTTTGCCAGCAAAAGCAAGATATCTTTAAAGAGGCTGCGCATGAGATCAAATCACCCATTGCAATCTTAAAAGCACGTTTGGCACTCTTTAAGCAAGATGATCATGGTGATAAAGAGGCCTTTGTGAAAGAGAGTGAACATGATATTAAGACTATAAGTGACAAATTGCGGGAGCTACTTTTTTTAAAAGAGATAGAGTATGAGATGCAAAAGCAAAAAGAGTCTATCTCTATGCAGTCACAATGTATGATGATGCAGTCTACGTTTAAGCCGATTTTAGAGAAAAAATCATTGAAAATGGTCTCTAATTGGGATGAAGATTTTAGATTGTTTGTCCATAAGGAGGCGATGGCTAAAGTAATGCAGGCGATCTTTGAAAACATCTTTATGCATACTAAAAACCACTCTACCATCACCAATCATGTAGATGCATCAAGACAACGGCTTCATATTATCAATGAGATTGGTGATGGTAGTGATGAGAAGCTGTTTAGCTCTCATATAGGTTCTAAGATGATTGCGCGTTTAGCAGATAAGTTGGAGTATACCTATAAGGTTGAAGCTAAAGAGGGATACTTCTACACAACGATCACTTTTCATACACCTGAACTTAGTTGAAATCTAAAAAGCCAAAATGAAAAAATCATGAAAAAATTGTTGAGGTCTCATCATGATTTTTTCATCTTAAATTAGTAATCTATACTCAACAATAAAAAGAGTATAAAAAATGCTTTTTGAGGAGAATTACAATGAATGCACATAGACTACAACGTCTTTTGACTACAACCATGTTAACACTAATATGGACACTTTTTTATCTAGGTGCGACTACCATCGCTTTTTTTCTATTGGCTTTTGTGATTGTGATGATGTTATCATGGGCGATCTTTGACTTTTGTCCATCACTTTGGTTCTTTAACAAAGTACTTCATACCAATACGCCACAAGGAAGTTGCCAGCACTAAAAAAGTCTTAAAAAGGGTACTTTAGGCTTTTACCAACATATAATGACAAATTTGCTAAAATTCCACAAATAAATTCTCAGAGGTAGAGTATGAAACGTGCCCTTATAAGTGTTAGTGATAAAAGTAATATTGTCGAGTTTGCAAAGTCATTAGTTGCAAATAATTTTGAGATCATCTCAACAGGTGGTACATTTAAGATGCTTAAAGAAGCAGGTGTTGCTGCGATTGAGATCGATGAGATCACTAAGTTTCCTGAGTGTTTTGAAGGGCGTGTAAAGACATTAAACCCATTCATCCATGGTGGTATCTTACACCGTCGTGACAAGCAGTCTCATCTTGATCAAGCCAAAGATCTTGGTGTTGAAGCTATTGACTTAGTTTGTGTTAACCTTTACCCATTTAAAGAGACCATCGAGAAGACAGATGACTTTGAAGATATCATTGAGAACATCGATATTGGTGGACCTGCAATGGTACGTTCTGCTGCAAAGAACTTTGACTCTGTTATGATCGTTACTGATGTTGCTGACTACTCACTAGTGCTCAATGCTCTTGAAAACGATGCTAACACGGTAGAGTTTAGACGTGACCTAATGATCAAAGCTTATGAGCATACTGCAGCATATGATAGTATGATTGCAAACTATATGAATGGCCGCTTCAACGGTGGTTTTGGTGCAAAGCAGTTCATTGTTGGTTCGAAAGTAATGGATACGCGTTATGGTGAGAACCCTCACCAAGATGGTGCCCTTTATGAGTTTGACAGCTACTTCTCTAAGAACTTCACCACGCTAAAAGGTGAGGCAAGCTTTAACAACCTTAATGATATCAATGGTGCTGTTAAGATCGCTGCTGGTTTTGGTAGTGAAGGTGCTGTTTGTATCTCTAAGCATGGTAACCCATGTGGTTTTGCTATCCGTGAAAACCTAACTGAAGCCTATACTGAAGCACTAAAGTGTGACCCAGTCTCTGCCTTTGGTGGAGTTGTTGCTGTTAATGGTGTGGTTGACGTAGAACTTGCTGAGAAAATGAATGAGATCTTCTTAGAAGTGGTCATCGCAGGACGTATTACACCTGAAGCACAAGCCGTCTTTGCTAAGAAGAAACGTCTTAAGCTTTTTGAGTATGGTGCAGACAAAATCGTACTTTCAAATGACACTAAAGACTTTAAACACATTGATGGTGGTTTTGTCTTTCAAGATGCCGATGTCGTTAGTCCTGATGAGGTACAAAACTCTGAACTCAAAACTGAGCGTGTTGCCAGTAAACAAGAGCTTAAAGATGCAGCCATTGCATGGAAAGTTGCATCACTTACTAAGTCTAACTGTGTTGTGTATGTTAAAAACTCAGTGATGGTTGCTGTTGGTATGGGTATGACCAGTCGTGTTGATGCTGCTCAGTGTGCTCTTAAAAAGGCAAAAGATATGGGTCTTGATGTCACAGGTGCTGCACTTGCATCTGAAGCATTCTTCCCATTTAGAGACTCTATTGATGCTGCTGCTGAAGCGGGTGTTAAGACTGTGATTCAACCGGGTGGTTCGATTCGTGATGGTGAGATCATTGATGCGGCTAATGAGCATGGAATGGCCCTATACTTCAGCGGAATCCGTCACTTTCTTCATTAAAAGTTCCAGCTTCGACACACAAAGTTCCAGCTTCGGCACATCTTGCACGAAAATCTAGCTCTCGACGCACAGCAGTGCGTTGTCGGCTAGATCTTTCGCACAATCTGCACCAAATCTGAAACTTT
>Ga0256826_1001583_pt1 | contig 14101 bp, 12 predicted proteins | sample CV79metaG_FD_185975 | JGI IMG/M metagenome (GOLD analysis project Ga0256826, IMG submission 185975) | Hydrothermal vent microbial communities from East Pacific Rise, Pacific Ocean - CV79 | ecosystem: Environmental > Aquatic > Marine > Hydrothermal vents | place: Pacific Ocean: East Pacific Rise...
CTTAAAATACGGTTTCTTAGTTAAAAAATCATTCATTATTATTTGATCATTTTTTTTATCAATTTTGAAATATTTCTCGTAATTAACTTCAATGCTTTCTGTAAAATTATATTTATTTTGCTTTACTACTATATCAAAATTAGACAAATACGAAAGGTTGAATCTATATTTATAAATACCCCTCTTGGCAACATCGAGCACATCGGTATTAAGGTCCGATGCGTAAATATTACATTTATCCAGAACACCTAATTCGTTAAGCATAATAGCTAAAGAATATACTTCTTGCCCTGTCGAGCAACCCGCATGCCAAATATCAATTGATGGATAATCTTTTATTTTGGACAGAACACCTTGCCGAATCTCTTGCCATATTTCAGGATCACGAAAAAGTTCTGTGGTATTTACTGTTATATCTTTTACAATTTGTTCTAAAAAAGACGAATCCTTCTTTAATTGAAAAATTAAAGCCGTAATATCAACTTTATGTTCAACTAAAAGACGCTCTATTCTTCTCTTCAAAGACTTATCCGAATAATCAGAAAAATCATAGGTCGACTGTTCTTTAACTGCATTCGTAAATAATAATACGTCTTGATCCGTTATTTCCATAGTATTTATTGAGCTTTTGCTTAAAATCTTTCAAATTCTAAGTAGAAAATTTAAAGTTATGAATTATATTCCAGATAATTAGATAATTCTTTATAAACCTAACATTAGCTTTAATTTTATTACTTTTGAGTTTTGGGTTAATTTAATGGTTTTATAGAAATTTATTATCAATAAAATACAAAGGTAAAAAATGTCCGCAATAACTGTAATAATTATTATTCTATCGTATTTTTCTGTTTTAATGTTTATTTCTTTTTTAACCTCAAAAAAGAATGACAATAATAGCTTTTTTATTGCGAATAAGCAATCGCCTTGGTACATCGTTGCTTTTGGTATGATTGGAGCCTCTCTTTCTGGGGTTACTTTTATTTCGATTCCTGCTTGGGTAGAACATTCGCAATTTTCTTATATGCAAATGGTCTTAGGCTATATACTGGGTTATATTGTTGTTTCTAACATCCTTTTACCTCTGTATTACAAGCTACAACTTATTTCTATTTATTCTTATTTGGAACAACGATTTGGGAAAAACACTTATAAAATAGGAGCTTCATTTTTTATTTTATCGCGGGTAATTGGAGCTTCGTTCCGACTTTTTTTAGTTGCTGGTGTCTTACAATTTATTGTTTTTGACCAATGGAATATTCCTTTCTTCGTAACCGTTATTATTACCATTTTACTCATTTGGATTTACACTTTCCGAGGAGGAATTAACACTATTATTTGGACCGATACCCTACAAACTTTCTTTATGCTAACAGCAGTTGTTATTACGGTATGGTTCATCTCCAAAGAATTAAATGTTGAAGGTTTAGGAATTATTCATTTAATAAAAGGTTCTGATTACAGCCAAATATTTTTCTTCGAGGACTGGAAAAGCCCTCAGTATTTTTGGAAACAATTCTTTGCAGGAGCCTTTATTACTATTGTAATGACTGGTCTTGACCAAGATATGATGCAGAAAAATTTAACTTGTAGAAACACCAAAGAGGCTCAAAAAAACATGTATTGGTTTAGTCTAACCTTACTACCTGTCAATCTAATATTTTTGTCGCTCGGTGCTTTACTATACCTATACGCCCAACAAAATGGCATTTCTATTCCCGCAAAGACAGACCTTCTTTATGCTAAAATCTCAACCTCTACTGGTGTTCCTTTAACGCTTGGTTTTTTATTTATTATAGGATTGGTCGCCTCTGCATATTCCAGTGCCGACAGTGCTTTAACTTCTTTAACCACATCCTTTTCTATAGATATTCTTGACATTAAAAATAAATATTCGGAAAAAGAGCAGATAAAAAAACGAAAGCAGATTCATATCTTATTTTCCATTATTTTAGCCATCACTATTATTATTTTCGATTTAATCAGCAACGATAATGTTGTTAAATTGCTTTTTGATGCTGCGGGTTACACCTACGGCCCCTTACTTGGTCTTTATGCTTTTGGCTTATTCACTAAATATAAAATAAACGATGCTCAATCAATTTATATTTTGCTTATGGCTCCTATTCTTACTTTCCTTATTAAATATGGAACCATTTACTTTAACACAAGTTACAAAATAGGCTTTGAATTATTAATCATTAATGGTCTAATTACGTTTTTGGGGCTATTTATTATATTGAAGAAACAAGCCTCTAATCTTTAATCCAAGAAGAGAACAATTACAAAATAAAATTCTTATTTCATAAATACTTTAGGATCAACTGTAATTCTATCAAAAGTTCTGAACTGCACTGTTGCTAAGTCCTTTCCTTCATTAAAACTACCATACATTCTATCAGGATCATATTTCAAAAGATTACCATCGTCGTCGTATTGTGTATCATTTTTTACGTGATAAGTCTTTATTACTTGCTGATTTTTCTCCCCTGCTCTTAACGTTATTGTATGATATGCCTGCGATTTATTTAGTGAATCTCGTTTCGAATCTGACATATTTACAACCATTGCCTCATAAGAAATTTTTGTGAAAAAGCTTAAATATCTTTGCACCTGAAGTGTATCAAAATTCTCAACTTCCATATTTTCAGTATTCAACAAATGATATTTATTATTTGCATCCTTTTGGATTGTAAAATTAAGCGTCTTATCTTCCGAATTGATAACTTGAACATAATCAATATCTTTAGGATTAGATTTAAAAATATAATTTTCTCGCCATAAATCTTCTTGAGCAAAAAAGCGAGGAGTTAAAAAGCCTAAAAAGCCTGGTATCTCAACTACAAAAGGAACCGATGAGCCTTCCAACAAAACAAAAGTACCATACTGATCGGATGTTGCTCCTCCTACATAATAGGTTTTAATTTTTTGTCCATTCTGGAAAATCACAACTTTCTTCGACTGTGTTGCTAATCGTTTTATTTGCAAATCGCGTTCTGCTTTCGATATAGGTCGCCTTACTCTCATCTTCCCCACTGCTTGTAATAAATTCTTAATAGCATCTTCTCGTGCATAAAACTTGCTATTTACTTTCCAATCCTTACCTACTTTATCCAAAATAACAGTATTATCTTGCTTATCTGCAATAATTATTTTGTCAATATCGTCAACATTCTTTACCGAAAAATTACTCAATTCCGAATTGAGAGTTGAATTATCCTTATTAAATTTCAAAGGATATAGTATGGTGTTTTTGGGAACAAATTGTGCAACAATAATTAATATTGTTAAAATTGAAATGCTAAATAATAAGATTTTATTTTTCATCTATTCTTTTTTTAATCGAAAATATATCGCTTAATTTTTATACTTGTATCTCCTCATCCAAAAATTTCCTAAACCAAACAATATTAATAATGCAAGAGGAAGAATAAGATTAATAATTTGCCAAAATGTTTTATGACCAATAATTTTTGTTTTATCTAACAGCCTAATTTTGTAGTCCTTAGATCGCATATTCAAAATTCCAGAATCGTCGCACAAATAATTAATTGCATTAATCAAAAATTCTTTATTTCCATAAACTTGCCCCGTATATTTATCTTTCTCTAAAGGTAATGGAGTATAGCCTCTTGCTGTTCGTCGAACATTATTTCGCATTATTGAAGCATCGGAAACAACAATCATTTTTGCAGCCTTAGATTCCTCCATAAACCTCAGCTCATTGGATCTTTGAAAAAGCTCTGTCATTCGCCCCCGAAAAGCAGATTGAAACTCACCTTCCAATAAATATGCAACGGGGATATTCTTTTTATTAAATAAACGAGAGTCAAATTTATGATTTATCGTATTTAAACTTATCCTTATAGGAGCATTTAAAATTTTAGAATGATTGGAAGTAAACAATAGCGGGGTTCGTTTTAGATTTACTCTTTTACCAATAGTATCAATTGAACTTGCAAATTCCATTTTTACTAAATTCAAATTTCGTGTTATAGGATGATTATAATTCCCGCTAACTAATGGGAAAAATGCCCAAGGAAAAAGTTTAAAATCGGGATATTTAGAACCAACCTGAGAAATATCAATAGGAATAGAGCTACATTGTATATCTTGAACTAAATCGGCATTAATACGCACCCCATAGGTAAACAACAGATCTTCTAAATTTAAGTCACGAAGCATCGCCATTGTAAAAGGTGTATAAGCCAAACTATCCATATTTGCAGAGGTTCCATTTAATAACCATAAAATATTACCTCCATTCATCAAATATTGATCAATAATATATTTATTCTTTTCCGAAAAGCGTTCTGTTGGTCCTGCAATAATAATTGCCTTATATTTATTAAACACAGCCCAATCGGAAGAATCCCTCTCTCGCCGTTCGCTCAAGGCATATATTTTTTCATCTAAATGGATTCTTTTTATCGAGTAGTAATCACTCAGTGATTTTCCTAAATCAGCAGTTTCGGCTTTACTTAATTCGCCATAATCTTCTATAAAAGCAATTTTATCAGGCTGATCTTGAGATAACTTTTTAATACTCGACATCAGGGTAAATTCGATATCCTGAATAGCATTATTCAGATTCTCGTCGGCACTTAAAGTAGGATTATTCGACAAAAACTCAAGTTTTACCTCATTCCCTTTGTAATATACAAAACCTCCTGTGAAAATTGTTTTTTGCGACAATTCTCCTTCTTCCGATCGCTCTTGAATATTAGTTGGACTTAGTCCTCTCTGCACTAATTCCTTAAATATCTGATTTTTTTCTTTCTGATTAGCCCCCTCGCTGGGATTAATAAATTCAAACTCTATATTGTTGCCTCCAATAACCTTAAATTCATCGAGCATTTCTTGAATATTCGTTTTCAAACGCTCCAAACCTGGTGGTAATTCTTTACTCTCTAAATAAATTTTGAAATAAACTACATCGTCTAATTCCTGTAAATAATCTTCGGTTATCTCCGATAGAGTATATCTTTTCTCGGAGGTTAAATCAAGTCTAAAATAAAAGTAATTTCCAATGAAATTAATCAAAATAATTAAAATCATTACTGACGAAAAATATAAAACTGATTTATTTCTAAAAGAACGAGAATCATTCATAACAAAGCATCTTTTTATATTTTTTAATATTTTCTACTTTCTAATTTCATCTTTGTCAAAAAGATAAAAATGGTAATAACACTCAAAAAGTAAATAACATCTCTGCTATCCACAACACCTCTACTAATAGAGCGATAATGCTCTGCTATTCCAAAACTAACAATAAAATTTTCGCTTCCCTTAAACCAATCTAAATAGCCAACAGAATCGAAACCAATATATATAAAATATGATAAAGCGAGGGAAACAATAAACGCAACAATCTGATTCTCAGTCAGCGAAGAAGAAAACAAACCTATAGCCGCATAAACTGCCGCTAAAAAGAATAATCCCATAAACGATCCCCAAAAAGCTCCAACATCTATATTTCCTACAGGATTACTTAAATACCAAACCGATATAAAATAGATAAAAACAGGTAAAAGTGAAAACAAAACTAAACTAACCGTTGCTAAATATTTAGCCAAAATAATCTGATAATCTGATATAGGTTTAGTAAATAAAAGCTCAATAGTTCCCGTATTTTTCTCATCAGAAAACATACGCATACTTACTGCAGGAATTAAAAATAGAAAAACCCAAGGGGCAAAATAAAACATTGGACTTAGACTTGCATAGCCATTATCCAAAATATTATATTGACCAGGAAATACCCATAAAAACAATCCATTTGCTATCAAAAACAAACTAATTACTAAATAGCCGATTAGTGAACTAAAAAAAGAATGAAGTTCCTTTTTAAATAGAGTATACATATCTAAAATACAATTTGTGCAAATTTAGTTTTTTATTATCAATTTTGATATTTGAAATCCGAATTCTTATCAGCTAAAATTTGTTAAACTTTATTAAAAATCTAAACCCTATTCTAAATAGCATTTGGATTGCGATAAAAAGTAAGACTTGTTTCTGCTAAATCGATCTTCTTTTGCGGCTCTGCTTTAAAAATTGGAGCTTTTACACCCGACTTAAAATACTTATCTCCTACAAAAACTCTGGCCTCGTCCCAAAGGTTACTCGATATCAAACTATCCAATAACTGCCTGCCTCCCTCTACAACAACCGACTGAACCTCTCTATGGTATAATTCCTCCAAAATTTGCAGATTAATATCCTTACGTGAATCAATTTCTACAAACTCAGTTTGACGATAATTCTTTTTTGTTTTCTTTTCTGTAAAAATTAGCGTTGCTTGACTATCATCCAAAAAATGAGAATCTTCATCCAAAACCCCTTTCCTATCAAAAGTTATTCTTAATGGAGATCTCCCCGCCCAAGCTCTTACATTTAGTTGTGGATTATCTTTTATAACCGTCTGTGTACCTACCCAAAAAGCCGATTCTTCAGTTCGCCATTTATGCACTAAAGCCCTTGACAAATCGTTTGTTATCCATGCGGCCTTATGCTTATTAGATGAGGTTCTATCGTAATCTATAAAACCATCCTGCGTTTCTGCCCACTTTAAAATAATATAAGGTCTCTTTTTCTGATAAAATGTAAAAAAACGACGATTTAAATCTAAACTTTCTTGTTCCAAAACCCCAACAACAACTTCTACCCCTGCTTTTTTAAGCATTTCGATGCCTTTACCCGATACTTTAGCAAAGCTATCGACACATCCTATCACCACTTTGGGTATTTTATTCTGAATAATCATTGTAGAACAAGCTGGTGTTCGACCAACATGAGCACAGGGTTCTAAATTGACATATATAGTCGATTCTTTCAATAAAGATTGATCACTAACTGCATTTACGGCATTAACTTCGGCATGAGCCTCCCCACAACGATGGTGATAACCTTCTCCTATAATACGTCCATCATGTACAATTACAGCTCCCACCATAGGATTTGGAGCCGCTGTACCTCTTCCCAATTTGGCCAATTCGAGACAACGGCTCATATACTTAATATCTTGACGATTGCTATTCACCATCTTGTTTTTTCTTCCTATTCATAGCATTAATAAAAAACCACGACATAATGATTCCATAAACAACACTTGATAAACTTATCTGAAGATAATCTATTTCCGATTTGTTAAGTTTCGTGACCAATATACTTAATACAAACATTAAAAGTGTCTGAAAAATAAACGAATAAAGATATGATGTTTTAATTTTTTCTTTAAAATTCATTACCTATAATATTTTAACCTTTTGCAAAACTAATCCATAATTCATTAATCTACTACATACAAAGGAAACGTTGATAACAACTTATTATTTTTTATTATCATTTTTACAGGAACTCCTGATTTTGTTTCTCCTTTAAAAGAAAAATTATTTTCTTTTCTCCTATTCTCATATGCGTAAAAAATTTCAAACATAAAATCACTAGAAGACCAATGTTTTGGAAACAACGTTGATATTTTCTTAAACTTTTTATTTTTTATATTTGAAAATATTTCTATTTCAGCTTCCCATACTCCATTTATATCAGGAGATTTTATTTCTTTAAACGATATTAGATTTCTATTTTCTTCACAAATCAAATGCAATCCTGAAAAATCTTTTTCTATCTTCCCCAAAATAGTATGTAATAAGAAATCTGAAGAATAATTATTAAATCCAGAAGTACTTGGAGTTCTTATAGTTTTAGAAAACTCTTTAATAAATCTTTCTTCACAAATTCTCCTAGCCCCTTTAGGATTAACCCGCATAAAACCTTTGTATATCCCACTATATTTTTTCAATTGCCTTAAAGAAGTAAATTTTTGAGTATTTGGATAAATTGGAAAACCGATAGGAATCTTAACTATTGAAAAGTTATAAGGCAAATTCGACATCTTATCAGAACTAATAAGATTATCATATATAAAATAATAAAATTTTTGCATCTTTAATCTTACAACTATTTTCTATTTTATCCAAAAGTTAAGCAAACCACTCATCAATCGGGTTCTTAATATTTGAATTAGATTTAGCATAAGAAAATTCGTTAGTCTGAGGGTTGTATTTATAGTATTTACGCCACTCTTCTGCATTGTCAACAATCTCTGAGACCGCCTTTATAAGCATTTCTAATTCTTGATTCTTCATCGTTGGATGAATAGATAATCTAACCCAACCTGGTTTTTCCGACAAATCGCCTTGATTAATTTTTTCGGTTATTTGTTTCGATTTTTCGTAATCTACATTTAACAAAATATGTCCGTAAGTTCCCGCACAAGCACAGCCTCCACGAACTTGAACGCCGTATTTATCGCTTAATAATTTCACAATCAAATTAAAATGCACCGACTCGTGATAAAAAGAAATAGCTCCTATTCGGTTTCTGTGTTCGGAGGACAAAACTGTTATTCCGTTTATTTCCGACAAGCCATCAATAGCCATATCTACTAATTCGTGTTCTCGCTGCATAATATTCTCGCAAGACATCTCTTCTTTAAGCTGGATACTCAAAGCCGTTCGTATTGTTTGCAAAAAACCTGGTGTTCCGCCATCCTCTCTGAGTTCTATATCATCAACAAATTTATACTCACCCCAAGCATTGGTCCAATCGACTGTTCCCCCTCCTGGATGATCGGGAACTTCGTTTCGATACAATGATTTATCGAAAATCAAAACTCCTGACGAGCCTGGTCCTCCTAAAAATTTATGAGGCGAAAACATTATAGCATCTAACTTCATCGTAAGATCTTCTGGGTGCATATCTATTTTAACATAGGGTGCAGAACCTGCAAAATCTACAAAACAGAGACCTCCATACTCATGCATCAGTTTTGCCATTTCGTAATAAGGCGTGATTATTCCTGTCACGTTGGAAGCTGCGGTAAATGCTCCTATTTTGTGTTTTCTATCTTTATACTTTATTAATTCTTCTCGAAGATGATCTAAACTCACCAACAAATCCTCGGCTGGAGGTACTAAAACCACATCGCAATCGGACAAAAGCCAAGAGGTTTGATTGGAATGATGCTCCATATGGGTAATAAAAACAACAGGACGTTCTTCGATGCGACAAGAACATGATTGAGTAGCAAACTGACTACATGGTTTCAATCCCAATATTCTCTGAAATTTATTAACGACAGCTGTCATTCCAAAACCTGCAGTTAATAAAACATCATCTTCATCAGCATTAACATGGTCTTTGATAATATGTTGAGCATGATGATAAGCCCTTGTCATTCGTGTCCCACTCTCACTGGTCTCGGTGTGTGTATTTGCCACAAAAGGACCTATCTGATTAATTATTTTTTCTTCTATAGGTCGATACAAACGTCCACTTGCAATCCAATCGGCATAAAGCATAGTTTGCTCTCCAAAATCTGTCGTATAAACTTCTGAATCACCAACTATATTTTTTCTAAATTTCTGAAAGTACTGCTCTAAATTATCCATAAAATCAAATGTTAGTTTGTTCAAAAATAATCAATTATAATAAAAATACAGAATCTATAACGGATAACAAAAAGGTAACCTTTTTGACAATGCTCCTAAAAAGAGCTACTCTTCCTCATTAGAAACAATTGATTTGACTAAGTATTGGGCTGTATTTCTTGATTTTTGTTCTAAAAACACTTTCTGTTCCCCTATCAACTCTCTCACTTTTTCCTCTGTATAATATCGTATTGTTATCAATTTTAAATCAACATTATATCGAAGATCAAAATCAATACTTAATTTATCAATCATATTTTTAAACGATCTTGGCATATAATCGACCACTAAAGAAAAACTAACCGCTCCATTCTGCATCATATTTACTTTTGCATTACAATCCGATAAAATCGAAAAAATAGAAGATATATTTTTCTCATTAACAAATGAAAAATCCCGAGTGGTAATAGATAATAAAACTTGGTTTTCCTTGATAATAACAACAGGATATTCAACTTTTATTTTTTGATTCGACACCAATGTCCCTTTACTCTGAAGCTCGATAAATGACCTTACAAAAAGTGGTATTTTTCTATTTTTTAAAGGCTGTATGGTTTTAGGATGGATTACTTGTGCCCCAAAAAAAGCTAATTCTATAGCATCATAAAAAGATAATTGCTCTAACAGATTGGTCTTCTCAAATATTCGAGGATCCACATCCAATACACCTTTAACATCTTTCCAAATCGTTATACTTTGTGCCGACAAGGCATAGGACAAAATAGCAGCACTATAATCCGAGCCTTCCCTTCCTAAACTTGTCATTTTATTTTCCTTATCCGATGCAATAAAACCTTGTGTTAAATAAATTTTATGCTTTTCAAAATCTATATTTTGTTTTGTATTCTCAATCGTTTTTTGCCAATCGACATTTGCAAATCTATAATTCCGGTCCGTTTTAATAAGATTTCGCACATCTATCCACTCTACATCTAAACCAACATGTTGCTTTAAATATTGACTCACAATAATTGTAGAAAACAATTCGCCGTAACCTATAATTCGATCGTATTCGTAATTATAATTGCTCGTTACACCTTTTACAAGTTCATTTTTCAACAAACTTAAATACTTATTAAATTCTATTTTATCAATCTCTAATTCTTGTATTATATTTTTATGATATGTAACAACAAACTCTAACTCTTTTCTATAATCTTTCTTTGCAAAGTATTTGTTAATCAACAATTCAAAAGCGTTAGTCATCTTTCCCATTGCAGATATCACCATCAACAAATCTGAATTTTCACCAGAAATAATCGTGGCTAAATTCCGAATTGTATCGGCATCTTTTACAGCAGCTCCTCCAAATTTATATACTATCATAGACTAACAAAGATATACGATTATGATTTTAATTTATAATTTTCTCGATTTCTATTTTTAACGAAATTTAATTTTAAAGTTTCCCTCTCCATTGCCAATAAGCCGAAAAATGTTCTAAGCTGGGTTGTTCAGTAAAAATTCCAAAAACAGAAGAACCACTCCCCGACATCGAAGCATACAACGCTCCTTTATCGTATAACTTATCTTTAATATCCTTTAAAATAGGATATTTTCCAAAAACACTATTCTCAAAATCGTTGCTCAATTCTCCTTTCCACTGAGTGATTGGTTTTTTAATCAATTCTTGAATTGATTTTTCCGATTGCTTTGGAAAAACACTATCATAAGCCTCCTTTGTCGACACCACAAATTGAGGATAAATTAAAAGAATGTAATAAGCTGATAAGTCTAACAAAATGGGCGTCATCTCATCGCCTTTCCCTTCGGCATAAATAGGATTATTTTTTATAAAAAATGCACAATCACTTCCCAATACATTTGCATATTCCAATAATTTATTCTCCGAAATACCCAATTCATAAAAACGATTGAGTTCCTGCAAAGTTGCGGCTGCATTCGCCGATCCTCCAGCCAATCCTGCACCAAAAGGAATCGTTTTATGAATATGAAACCTTAAAGTTGGTAAATCAAAATCGTTTTGCAATAAGCGATATGCCTTTATAATTAGATTATCTTCTACATCACAATCTATTTCTATCCCCGAGCTTGTTAAAGAAAGCTCCGAAGAAGGAATAAATTCTATAGCATCTCTTACCGCAATAGGATAAAAAATCGTTTCTATATTATGAAAACCATCTTCTCTTTTTTGAGTAATATTTAAGCCTAAATTAATTTTCGCATTCGAATAATACAGCATTGTATAAAGTTAAGTTTTTAAAAGTTTAAAGTTAAAAGTTTAATTGGTATTTTTGGAAAAATTTTAAGATAGAATGATAGTTTATTTAATAGGATTTATGGGTAGCGGGAAAGCCCAATACGGAAAGCGTTTGGCCACAAGTTTAGACTTTAAGTTTGTCGACACCGACCAATTAATAGAAGAGCATGAAGGCTTAGAAACAACCGAAATATTCAAAACTAAAGGAGAAGAATATTACCGATCTATTGAGGCTAAAATATTAACTCAAGTCTCTCAGATGCAGAATACAATTATAGCAACAGGAGGAGGAATGCCTTGTCAAGAAGGAAATATGACTTTTATGAATCATACAGGTTTAACCGTTTACTTAAAAGCAGGGTTAGGTTGTGTTATGAAAAATCTTCTTCGAGAAAAAGATAGACGCCCTATGATTGCAAATATAGACCCTACTGTTTTGGCCGATTATATACATGAAAAATTAGAGGAACGAAAGCCTTGTTATACAGGAGCACACACGTCTATTGTCACTAACAATATGAAATACGAAACCTTACTAAATTTAGTCAAAGAAAAACTAAAACTATAATACTATCTAAGAGTTACCCACAATTAACAAAATGACAAAAAATAAAAACATACTGATATTATTATTTATTAACTTCATATTATTGGGATGTGGAGAAATAGAACCAAATGTTGATTTTACAGAACCAATAAAAGGTCGAATGATTAACTTATCAAATAAAGTTGGAGATTCTTTTCAAGTCGTAAGAAAAAATGACACCATTAGTTATTCCTTATATTTTGACAAATTAACTAATTTCAATTACTTGATCAAATCTGATACTGATACTGTGTTTGTTGGAACAGTAACAAAGAGAAATGAATTGTTTCTACTCAACCGACTTCTTAAAAATGGAAAGTTTGCAATTCACGCCTTGAAATTTACGGACTCAACTGTAACTGGACTTGAAACAGAGTGGCTGCAGTCAAATATAATTAAAAATAAACTTGATAGTGGGAAATATACTAACCTAATTATTGACACAGTTGGAGTAAATACTTTGCAAGCCAAAAAAAAAGACGGTAAAAAAATATTTAGGTTTGTTATTGAACAAATAGAAGCAGAGAAGCTAATTTATGAACTTAATAAGTTAAACATAGAATCTAATAAAGATATTGCTATAAATGAATCAGACTTACAAGCAATTGCAGAAACAAGATTAATTAAAAAAGTATATCCAAATCCATTTATTGATAACATAACTATTGAATTGACAAAAGAAGCTCCTTACATTTTTAAAATCTTTGATATAAATGGAAAACTTATCAAAACATCAAAACTAAAAACAGATAATATAAAAATCAAATTACCAAATTTAAAATCAAGCTATTATGTATTAAAAGTTTTTGAACCAAAAACAGAAATATCAGATAAAATAAAACTTATAAAAAAATAATGAAAATGAGTAACACAATATACTGGCTCAGTCGCTATGTCACTGCCCGCTAACTTGTATGTTGGGTATTTCAGTTTGAGAATTATTCTGATTTTTAACTTTTGGTCGATTATAAAGTGTCAATACTGAACAGTATTTTGCATCTTTATCATGATGAAACTAACTGAAAAATAAAACACCACCGCCCTATATTTCAACTGTTAATCGATAAATACAGCTTAAACTCTATAATAAAGAAAACTGTCCTTCTAAAACTTTTTGTCGAAAATTCCCATTAACTTTTTCAAAGCATCAAACCTTAAAGTAATATATAGGAACAAAATTGTCAACCAAATAAAAACAATATTAAACGTAAAGGTTGGTATTTTATAAGAGCCTAATATCTTGTACGGTGCATATAAGTGTGCTCTTCCTATTGTATTTTCTGGAATTTTATAAATAGGATCCGATTTCTGAATCAAACGATTCTCGCCTTCGTAAATCTTATTGAATTCCTTTTTATTGGTCAATAACTCCGATAAATTAATATTATGATTCTCATCTTTTAATTTCCTTAATGCATCATTTCCTCCCAATTCTTTTTGTAGATCCATTATTTTTTTATCCAACTTATCGGCCAATTTAAATCGTCTTTGAGTATACATCGATTTAATTTCTGACAGATAATCTTTAGTTACTTGAGCAACCTCTTCTTTATTCCATTTATCAATAGACATACGGTCTAAAGTCGAACATTTTTTAGAAGACTTAGCCTGTAATCTTTCTATTTCATTTTTTAATATCCTAAGTTTCTTTTCTACCTCTTCTTTTCTCTCAGCCTTCTTAAAATTATTATTAATAAAAGTTATTTCATTTTCTAATTCTGGAACTAAACTGTTATAAATAAATAAATATTCGCTTACTTTTTGATCTAAGAAATAAGTATTTTTATCGTACTTATTATT
>Ga0256826_1001584_pt1 | contig 14095 bp, 17 predicted proteins | sample CV79metaG_FD_185975 | JGI IMG/M metagenome (GOLD analysis project Ga0256826, IMG submission 185975) | Hydrothermal vent microbial communities from East Pacific Rise, Pacific Ocean - CV79 | ecosystem: Environmental > Aquatic > Marine > Hydrothermal vents | place: Pacific Ocean: East Pacific Rise...
CAAGACCATTGCTAATACACTCTTCAATCATAAGAGAGCTTAAATCAACACCTTTACACTTTACACCATCACTTATCATTCGAGTCATAAAGCCACCACGACCACAACCAACATCCAAAAGAGTTTTGATTTTATACTCATCTAGTTCTGAACGATAGAGGTCATAGAGTGCTTCTGTTGCTTCCTCTATTCCTAAGAGATGTTCCGCTTTTGCATATAAATCTAAGTTCGTCATATTAAGCTTTTTGTTCCGATTTTATCACTTTATTTATCTTTTCATAAATATCTAAAACTTCATCTTTTTTTGAGATAAAGGAGTTTTTATTTGCTATAAGATATGTTGAAGATGTCATAATATCCTCTACAACTTCTAAACCATTCTGTTTCATAGTTGTACCTGTTTCTACAATATCTACTATCATATCTGCAAGACCTATAAGAGGAGCAAGTTCGATAGAACCATATAGTTTAATAATCTCTACACTTACAGCTCTCTCCTCAAAATATCTTTTTGTGATATTTACCATTTTAGAAGCAACTTTGAGTTCTGGTTTATTGAGGTCTAGTTTTTCACCTTTTCTCATACCGATAGAAACTTTACATACTCCACGACGAAGGTCAAGTAAACGAACAACATCAAGGCCCTGTTCCTCTAAAGTATCTAATCCTACCACACCAATATCTGCTGCTTGATGATAAACATATGTTGCAACATCTTGATTTCTTACAAGTAAAAAACGAAAGTTTGGTGTTTCTAAAATAAGTTTTCTATCATCAAACTTAAAACTATCACCAAAAATAGTTTCAAAAATTTCAAGTGTCTCTTTTGCGATACGACCTTTTGGAAGTGCAACTGTTAGCATAGATTAGCCTTTTTTATAATTTTTTTCATTCCATTAAATATCAATAATTTTTCAGATTTTGCATCTAAAAAGAGTTTTGAAAACTTATCGGTATCTCCACCTGTTAAATATATATCTATATTGTGAGAGATAACTTCACTATAAAGCATTTTTAAGAAGCCATAACTTATAGCATCTCTGGAATTTTTTGGCATTATATCGAAGTCACACTCAAAATTGAATGAATAATCTAATGCAGTTGAAATATTTTTGTAAGTTTGTGCCATCGCTTTTACACCAGGATAGATAAATCCCCCTTGAAAGATACCATTTTTAACTACATCCACAGTGATAGCACTTCCAGCATCAACAATAACACCATTAAAAACAGCTTCACAAGCAAAAATTCTATCAACACCCATCGTTTCATAATAATTTGTTATATTGACATAATCCTGTAAATTGAACCAATTTTCTAAATTGTTCAAAGTATTTTTTAATTTTTGATTTACACAGATATAAAAAACTCTCTCTTTTACAGTAAATGGATTAAAACTTTCTACACTCTCTTTATAATCTTTTTCATCATCTAAAAAATGGTAAGATGTGTTTCCAATATCACATAATAACATTAGTAAAGTTTCCAACTATGAGCTTTAAAAGATGCTTTTGCTTTTGAGCAGAGGGGTGCATCTATAAAAAGTACTTTATGTTTAAAATTATGGTCAAAATATTGTACCAATTTTGCAAATATAAGATTAAATTTTTCAACATCTTTTATAAGCACTCTGCTTTTTTGGCTTATAACTATGATAGCCCAAAAATAACCATTCATATCTGTTGCTTTGTATATCTGTATTTTGTTTCGTATTCCTAACTCTTTAGGTGTTATCTCTAACATTTTTTTATAGAGTTTCCCTTTTTTTCGTAGAGCATCAACTACTGTTTGCATCGGTTTACCTTTTAGAAATCATATTCATATAATAGCAAATTATTTAGTAATATAGCTTATCTTGACGATTAAAATATAAATTTATATTAGTTTAATCGTCAATTTTATATACTTTTAAAAATTTAAAAGGAAAAAACTTGCTTAAATATATATTTACTATCTCATTTTTTATAATTCTCATAGGATGTGATGCTTCAAAACCTCACAAGAATTATGATGCAAAAAAACTTATGGAACAAAAATGTTCATTGTGCCATAATTTAAATATGCCTCCTATTGTTTCAGATGATGAGTTGGCTCCTCCCATGATGGCTGTTGCTTTTCATGTAAAAAGTTTTGTAAAACCATCAGATGAATCACAACGAATAGCGAAAGCGATAGAGTTTGTTAGAGATTATGTGTATGCTCCTGCATTGGAAAAATCTTTTTGTGATAAAGAGAGTTTAAAAAGATATGGTTTGATGCCATCACAAAAGAAAAATGTGGTAGAAGGAGAGTTAAAAGCTATTGCTACTTATATGTTTCAACACTATACACAAGAAAATCTTACTAAAGCACAAGAGGAACAAAAAATATATAATGCACTTGAAGAGGGTCATAAAATAGCTTTAAAATATAGATGTTTAGGTTGTCATGGATTTACAAGGAAAATTGTTGGTCCATCATTAAAAGATATAGCTCGAAAAATTACTATTGATGAGATGAAAAATAGTATAAAAAATGGAAGTAGATATAAATGGCAAGAGGCAAATAAAGCAGTTATGCCTCAGTTTAAAAATATGAAAGAGGAGGAGATTATAGAGCTTTCTCGTTGGTTGAAAAAACAGCGATAATTATAATGAAAATGTATAGTTAATTTTTAGTTTGAATAGAAACTTTAATAAAAGAATATAATAGATATGGTATAATAGAGCCAATCAATAAACCTCATAAAAAAGGAAAGAAAATGAAAAAAATTGTCGGCATACTTTTTGTTATGCTCGTAACAACTAGCTCTTCAAATGCTTCTGCATTAACTATGGATATGGCAATATCTATACTTAAAGAGAATAACTTGGAGATTAAAATTGCAAAGCTTGACCAAAGTATTGCAAAAAAAGATGAAAATTTTGCTAATGGTAACCACTACGGTAAGATAGAATTTTTACAAGATATAGCTTATTCTGATGATGCTGGAAATGTATTTGGATTTAAACTTACGGCACGTGAAGCTTCTTTGGGTGATTTAGGTATGGTTGATAATGATGTTCTTCAAGCACAAGGTGCATTACAACAGGCAGACCCACAGAATAATGAAAACGAGAAAAGTAATTTAGGAAATACAGAACCTGATAGTTTAAACTATCCAGATGCAAGAGCATTTTTTCAATCAAAAATTCGATATGAAGTTCCTTTTTTTACTGGATATAAACTGACTAATTATGTAAATATAATGAAATCTATGACTAAGATGAAAACTTTAGATAAACACAAAGTAATTAATGAAAAAGTTTATCAACTTAGAAAAAGTTTTTATGATATGGCACTTCTTAAAAATTCTACTAAAAACTTAAAAAATATTTTAAATAATATTCATAAACTTGAAAATATGACAAAAAGTATGATTGATGTTGGATATGCTAAAAAAGTTGACCTTTTAGAAGTTCGTGCAAAAAAAGGAAATGTTGAACGATTACTTATGGATATGAAATTAAATCAAAAGTTACTTTACCATTTTATAAGTTTTTTACTCAATAAAAAAGTAACAAATATCGTTTCTCCAAAAACTAGTATGCCTATGCCTAGAATAAACTCTAAAGAGATACTTGAAAAAAATGTAGATATTAAGAGAGCTTTAGTAGGTTTAAAGATACGTAAACATATGTTGGGTGTAAATCAAGCAGCAAATTATCCTATGGTTGGTGCTTTTGCAGAGTTCGCAACAGCTGATGATACATTTTTAGGTGATGCAGGAGACCATGCTGCATATAGTTTAGGTATGAGACTTAGTTGGAATCTTTACAATGGTGGTATAGATAAAGCAAGTATAGAAAAAGCAAAAATTGAACTTATCAAAACAAAAACACAAGTTCAATTAGCACGTAAAGGTATTGGTCTTAAAATTGCTAAAATAAGAACAGAGATAAAATCTTCAAATGAGAAAGTTATCTTCTTAGAAAAAGAGTTAGCATTGGCAAATGAGATTTATAATAACTACGAGGGTAGATATAGAGAAAAGCTTTCTTCTATGAGTGATGTTATTATTAAACAATCACAACAGATTGAAAAGATTTTAGAGTTACAAATGGTGAAAAATACAAGAAATGAGCGTATTTTCGCTTTAGAAAAATTAGCAAATGGAGATTTATAGATGAAAAAGTTTTTACTAGCAACTGCTGTTCTTAGTGCTACACTTGTAGCTGAGACAATTACATTATCTGGAAGTATTATTTCAGATAATCAGAAGATGATTACAAGTCGTTTTATGGGGTTTGTAACAAGTGTAAATGTATCTGAAGGTGAACAGGTTCGTAAAGGACAAGTTCTTTATACTATCGATTCAAGAGAGATAGATTCAGCAAAGCGTCAAGCACAATCTGGGCTTCAAATTTATGAAAATCAGTATCAAAATCTTAAGATAAATCTTGCAAGACATAAAAGATTGTTAAAAAAAGATATGGTTTCAAGATATGAGGTTGAAAATTTAGAACTTGCTGAAAAAAATCTTAAAGATATGATGAAGATTGGAAAAGCAAGACTTGCTGAGGTTGAAAATCAGTATGTTTATCTAAATGTAAAAGCTCCAAATAGTGGAGTTGTCGTTTCTAAAAATATTAAAGTAGGAGAGATGGCTATGCCAGGTATGCCTGCTATTGTTTTATCAGATTTAAGTAATCTAAAAATTTCAGCAGAGATAGCAGAAACAAATCTTGCACTTATTAAACATGGTAAAAAAGTAACAGTAAGAATACCCTCTTTAGATATAGTAACTATTGGAAGAGTAACAGCTATTATACCAAATTCAAATCCTATGACTCATACCTTTAAAATCAAAGTTTCATTTAAAACTAGAAACCGTTCAGTTTATCCTGGTATGTATGCAACAGTTGATATAGATTAAGGTGATAAGATGGGTAAAATAAAAGAAGAACATGAGTATGAAGAGTATAAACCAAGCGATTCAGCTGGTATATTAGCAAAAGCATTTATTAGAAGTCCATTAACTGTTGTTCTTGGAGTATTTTTAATAGCTATCGGTTATATCTCTTTACTCATTATGCCTAGAGAGGAAAATCCTCAGATGGTTGTTAGTGGTTCAACGGTTATTGTCGCTCTTCCTGGAGCTACTGCTGAGGAGGTTTTACAAGTTATAGTGAAACCACTCGAAAGAAAGCTAAAAGAGGTAAAGGGTGTTCAGCATCTTCATGGTATGGCTTTAGATAATGTAGGGATTGTAAATGCTTCATTTTTTATTGGTGAAACAAAAGCAGATTCAAATCTAAAAATCTATGATAAAATTATGCAAAATAATTCAATGTTTCCAAAAGGGGCGATGAATCCTTTAGTAAAACCTTTGGATATAGATATAGATATTCCTATTGTAACAGTTGCTTTCTATTCAAATGACCCAAATGCAGATCAAACAAAACTATATGATTCTGTAAAAGAGATTCAGTACCATATAAATAGTTTACATAATGTTGCCGTTACAAATATTAAAGGTGGACATAAAACACAATTTAATGTAGAAGTAGATATTAATAAACTTGCAGGATATAATCTTTCTTTAGGTCAAATAGTAAAATCGATAGAGTCACTTGCTTATAATGTGCCTCCTGTAAAGAACACTACAAAAGACCATCAATTAGCGATAGTTTCAGTAAAAAATGCGATAGATAATGAAAAAGATATTGGAAGAATTATTGTTGCAAGTTATAGAGGTTCTCCTATATATCTTTATCAAGTAGCAAAGATTAAAAAATCTTATGATATCCAAAATTTTAAATCAAGTTATATTGCTGTACAAAGAAGAGATGGTGGTTTTTCAGAGCAGAAACGTCAAGTTACATTAACCGTTTCAAAACTTCAAGGAACAAATGCTGTTAATATCTCAAATGCTGTAAGAGATGAGTTAGAACTTTATAAAGATTATCTTTCTCAAAAAGGTATAAATTATGTAATTACAAGAAATGATGGTTCTCGAGCTGATGAAGCTGTTAATGAACTTGTATATCACCTTGTACTTTCTATTATTATTATCGCTGTTCTTCTTATTTTTGTTCTTGGATGGAGAGAGTCTATTATTGTTACAGTTACTGTTCCTATGATTCTTGCTGTTACACTTTTTGTGGCTTATCTAGGTGGACAAACTATAAATAGAATTACACTATTTGCATTCTTACTTTCTCTTGGATTACTTGTTGATGCTGCGATTATTGTTATTGAGAATATTCACAGACATTATCATAATATTGAGAGTAGATATGAACCAGTTGATGACCTTATGGTAAGAGCAACAGATGAGATTGGACCTGCAACAAATATTGCAACACTTGCTATTATTATGACTATGGTTCCTATGGCATTTGTTGGTCAGATGATGGGTCAATTTATGAAGCCTATACCACAAAATGTACCAGTAGCACTTGTTGCTTCACTTTTTGTTGCTTATATATTTACTCCTTATTTGGCTGTACGTATGTTAAAAAGACCAGATTTTGATAAAGAGGGAGGACATCATTAATGAATGTTTTTGATAAATATGAAAAGTTTCTAGCAAGAAGTATACAAAATGTTTTAGAGAGAAGAATTATTTTAATGATGACCTTTATGGCATTTATTTTTTCTATTCTTATGATAGCACCAACAAAAATGGTTTTAGCAAAGATGTTACCAGGTAAAAATAATGATACTTTTACTATCTATACAACATTGGCAAATGGTAATTCTATATATATGACCAAACAGGTTACAGATTGTGTTGTAGAGATTGTTCAGCAGGAAAAAGAGGTTTTAAATATTGAAACATTCTTAGGTTCTGGTTCACCTCTTGATTTTGCAGGGCTTATTAAAGGTTCTCATTTTAAAAATTCTGAAAATGTGGCAGAGATAGTTGTAAATATTACAAAAGGTCACCATAGACATGAACCATCATATATGATGGTTCAAAGAATGAGACCAATTATTCAAGATACATGTGAACCTTTGTATAAAGATACATATATCTCTTTTGTAGAACCACCAGCAGGACCTCCAACTATGGCAGCTATTGTAGCTGAAATATATGGTAGTGATGCAGATGGTATCCGTAAACTAGCAGTAAAAGTAGAGAACTTATTTAAGGGTATAGAGGGTTTAGTTGATGTAGATTCAACGGAAGATGAAGTATATGATACTTTTGAAGTAGTTGTAAATAGTTCAAAAATTGCTCGTTCAGGTGTAAATATAAAACAGCTTAATAATATTTTGTATTTAGCATTTGAAGGGATGGAAATATCTGTTAAAAATTCAAAAAAATATAATGACCAGATACCTATCTTTTTAACATTAAGTAGAAAGTCAAAAGCTTTTACAAAAAAAGATATACACTCAGTAAGAGCAAAACTGACATCATTAAAACTAATGAATAATAGAGGGATGATGATTCCTATTACAGAGTTAGTGACAATTAAAAGAACAAAGTCTCATCCTATTATATTAAGTAAAGATTTACGTCATCTTACAAGTGTTATGGCTGAAACAGATATGGTTTCTCAAGTTTATCCACTTATGGAAGCTAAACAGCTTATTATAGATACATTTGCTAATGATTATAAAATTAAAACTGTTGGTTTATTTGATTTACAACTTACAGATAGAAAAACTTTGCTTATCTATGACCTTCATTGGGATGGTGAGATGCAAGTAACACTTGATACATTTATTGAGCTTGGTGGTGCATTTATTGCTGCATTGGTACTTATATTTTTACTGATGGTTATCTATTATCAAAGTTATACAATTAGTGCTATTATTCTTTTAGGTTCATTTCTCTCTATTATTGGAGTTATTATGGGTCATTGGGTTATGGATGTTACTACAAAAGATACATTTTTCTTAACTGCAACATCTCTTATTGGATTTATTGCTCTTATTGGAATTAGTTCTCGTAACTCATTACTTCTTATAGATTATGCAAAACAGTTAATGATAGAAGAGGGTTTAAAACAACATGAAGCTATCGCTAAATCGACAGCTACTCGTGCAAAACCTATTTTTCTTACAGCTGTTGCTATTATTTTGGCATCAACTTTACTTGCTGGTGATGCTGTATTTGGTGGGCTTGGTGTTTCCCTGATTTTTGGTACTATTGCTGCTGTTTTTGTTTCATTACTTGTTGTTCCTGTTCTTTTAAATATAGCAAATCTAACAAGTCATTTTCGTTTAAAAGATGATGATAAAGATAGTGATGAGGAAGAATATGAGGAGTATGAAGAGGAAGATGATGATATAGAGGAATTTATTAAACATCGTTAAGAAAGTTACTCTACATCTTAATAATTGAAGATGTAGAGCTATTAGAGAATTATTTTAGCTTACCATTTCCATAGTTTTGGAAAAGGTAATTAGTAGTTTTTTCGATATCCTCTTTTGAGATAGGTGCTTTAAAATGGGTAACCATTTTTAGTACTTTTTTATGCCAAAATGTACGAGACTGTTCTCCTTGGTTAAGAATATAACCAAAAGAGTGACACATTGTACAGTTTGTATTTATAGAGTCTAATCCTTTTACCTCTTTTAATTTATAGTCAATATATGGTACTTCCATATCTGAATTTAATTGTGCAAAAAGTGTTGATAGAGTTAAGCCTGTAAGTAATACTATTGTTTTCATCATTATCCCCTAAACTACTTGAATTTTAACAGTATCTATACCGTTATATTTATATCCACCATGATTCCATGGAACATCTTTTGCTAATGGTTGCTCTTCTCCTAAATGATTAATAGCTTTAGTCATAATGGTTGTTGTACCTTTTTGATTTGGTTTAAATGAAAATCTAAAACCTCTGAAAGAATATCTATCTATATGAGCTTCTAAAATTGCATTTTTCCACTCTTTTCCATCATCAGTAGATACAAGAACCTCTTTTATACCATGACCATCATCCCATGCTACACCACGAACTACAAGATGAGAATTTTGATATACAGTTGTTTTATTTGTAGGGTATCCTATTACTGATTTTACATTCATTGTAGTAATAGGTTTACTTACTTTAGCTCTATTTGTTGGTGTTTCACTCTCTGTTTCATTGTCTGGAATACGATATGCTACATCCATAAAGAAAAGATGTTTATAATCTTTTGTAACAGTGATATTACTTAGCATTTTAACCCAACTATCAGAATAATGACCTGGTATAACTAAACGAAGAGGAAAGCCATTAAGGTATGGTAAATCCTCTCCATTCATCTCATAAGCAACGATAATATGGTCATCAAGTTCATCTATTTTCATCTCTCTAACAAAGTTGGGTGTTTCATAATAAGCAGCTTTATCTTTTCCATTAAAACCTATCCAAACAGCATCTTTTTGGATTCCTGCACGATGTAATATATCTTTTAAACGAACTCCTTTCCATTTGGCACAACCCATAGCTCCACTACCCCATTGGATACCACCTGCAATAGGTTGAAAAGCTGAACGACTATTTCCACCACATTGAAGAACTGCTGTCACCTCAACTTGCTCATACTCTTCCTTCAGTTCTTGTAATGAAACAGATAATTCTTTATCAACTAAACCATTAATAGAAATTCTAAATGTTTCAGTATCTATATGTGTAGGGATTTCAGGCATATGCCATCTGACGAAAAACTCATCATTTGGAGTGATAGATTTACTAAAAGTTTCTCTTGGTGATTCAAGAAGTGGGGGTCTATCTGAGTATGTTATAAGTGGCTTTTTTTCAGGAAAAGCTATTTTAGAAACTTTTCGAGAGTCAATAGGTTGTCTAGTTACACCAGCAGATGCTATCGATGAACCGAAAACAATAGCTGAAGCAGCAACAGAAGTTTTGAAAAATTCTCTTCTTTTCATATTTATTATCCTTATAATTGTATATTTAACTATTATAGCAAATTCTTATTAAACTAAATAGGATATTTAGACTTAAACTACTTAAATAATATTTGTTATTATTATAATTAAGAATAGATTAATATACTCTTTATCATTACTTACCCCAAACGAAGCAATAAAAAGCTAAAATCACACAATAATATTTTTGAAGGAAACTTTTTGTTAAATCTCCCTAATGCTTTGGCATTTTTACGTATTCTTATCGCCCCTTTTATGTTTTGGATAATATTAAATCCACAAATTTTTACAGATAATGGTTTTCATATATCGTGGAACTACTATTTTGCATCTTTACTTTTTGTCTTAGCATCAGCTACCGATTTTTTTGATGGATATATAGCAAGACAATGGAATCAGATGACTATGCTGGGGGCTATCTTAGACCCATTAGCTGACAAGATGCTAACTCTCGCTGCATTTTTAGGTCTTATGATGATAGGGGAAGCTTCTGCATGGGCTATCTACATTATTATCGTTCGTGAACTGTTTATAACAGGTATTCGTACAGTTGCAGTAAGTGAGGGTTTAGAGGTCAAAGCATCGTGGGCTGGGAAAGTAAAAACTGTTTTTCAGATGATAGCTATCGGTTTTTTACTCATGCACTGGCCATTTGGTGCAGAACTTTTATGGTTGGCAACAACATTAACAGTTTACTCAGGGTTAGAGTATCTTTGGGGATTTAAAAATGCTCTTGTAAAGGATAGTAACAAATGAGTTGGTTGATATCTCTTTTAGTTCTCTCTGGGCTTATATTTTTTCACGAACTAGGGCATTATAGTGCTGCTCGTTTGATGGGTGTATATGTAGAAGTTTTCAGCATAGGGTTTGGGAAGAAACTTTTCTCTTTTAGAGCTTTTGAAACACAATGGAGTATCTCAGCTATTCCATTAGGTGGATATGTGCAGATGAAAGGACAAGATGACAGTGACCCAACAAAGATAAGTATGGATGCAGATAGTTACACTACAAAAACACCTTTACAAAAGATATTTATACTTTTAGCAGGTCCATTAGCAAATTTTGTAACAGCTTTTATACTTTATTTTATGATAGCTATGGGGAATCCTCCTGTACTTTCTCCTGTTATTGGTCAAGTAGTTAAAGATAGTCCAGCTTTTATAGCTGGTCTTCAAAAGGGTGATATTATTCATGTAGTTAATGCTCAAGAGATAACAACTTGGAAAGATATGGCACTTTTAATAGCTTCATCAAAAGAGAGTTTAAATCTCAAGATAGAGAGAGCTGGTTTTATAGAGTACAAAATCTTAACACCAAAACTTACAGAAACAAAAAATATGTATGGAGAGACTATCCAAAGAAAGATGATAGGGATAGGTGCTTCAGGTGAAACATATCCACTAGAACTTGGCTTTTTTGAGATGTTAAGTTATGCAACTACTAAAACAATAGACTCTTCAACGATGATTTTTACAGGGTTACAAAAACTGTTAGTAGGAGAGGTTCCAGCTTCTGAACTTGGAGGGGTGATAAGTATAGTAAAGATAACATCCGATGCAAGTGAAGCTGGTTGGATGAGTGTACTTTTCTTTGCAGCACTTATAAGTGTAAATTTAGGAGTGTTAAACCTTCTGCCTATTCCAGCCTTAGATGGGGGGCATATAATGTTTAATCTTTATGAGATGCTTACAAAAAAAGCCCCGAGCGAGGCAGTTCTTATAAAACTAACACTTGCTGGATGGGTTCTTCTTTTTTCTCTGATGGGACTCGGTCTTTTTAATGATATTCATAGGTTAATAGGGTAAATTCTTTTCCCTATTAATCTCTATAAAAAGAGACTTCATCTAAAAATTTTATAAAAGCTTCAGGTGATATATATCCAGCATCTTCATCATAAATTTTTCCATTAGAGTTTAAAAAATAGTGTCTTGGTGCTCCATATTTTTCAAATTTATCTGGTACTATATGTTGGTCACGAGAAAGATAAAGAGGAATAAATTTTTCGTCTAGTTTATTTATTACCTGTTTTTGAGAGAGAGTTTTCTCTTTAAACTTTTTACAAAATCTACACTTATCTGCACCTATAAAAAGATATATATCTTTATGCTCTTTTTTTGCAACTGTTAAAGCTTTTTCATAATCATGTATCCAATTTAGTTCAGAACTAAAGAGAGAAGTTATAAAAAAGAGTAATAATAGTATTTTTTTCACTTTTATCCTTTTATTTTAAAAAAGTTTAATCTAGCTATAATTATATTAATAAAGCCTTAAAATATATAATAGGTGAAGTTATTAGGAGTTGATTATGACTGTAAAAATTAAAACAGATGTTTATTTAGATTCTGATATAGCATCTAAAGCAAAAGAGATATTTAAAGAGTATGGTGTAAGTTTAAGTGATGCAATTAATATGTTTTTAACTCAATCTGTATTAGAAAAAGGATTGCCTTTTGAGATGAAAGTACCAAATAGCGAGACTGTTCAAGCTATAAAAGATGCTAGAGAAAATAAAGAGAGCGAAATTATCACATTTGAACAGTTAGAAAAAGAATCAAAACAGTGCTTACATTAAGAAGACAAAAATCATTTGCTAAAGATTTAATGAAAGTAAAAATGAGTAATCAACATTACTCAAAATATATATTATATTTAGCAAAACTTTTAAATAATGAGATATTACCAACTGAAGCTAAAGACCACTCTTTAATGGGAGAATATAAAGATACAAGAGAATTTCATATTAGTGGTGATTTGATTTTAATCTATTTTATTACAGATATGGAGTTAGTTTTGGTTAGAATTGGAACACATTCACAACTATTTAATTAAGAAATAAGAGGAAAGAAAATGAACGAAACAGAATACAAAATATATATAGATGATGTAATCAGAAGAGTAGAGGAGGCTAGAATAAAAGTTAGCCCTCATCATATAGTGAAAATTGTTGCTATTAGTAAATATTCACAAACTCCTGAGATAGAAAAACTTTATAACATTGGACAACGTGCATTTGGTGAAAATAAAGTACAAGACCTTAAAGCTAAAAAGAATGAACTTGAAGAGTTGCCTTTAGAATGGCATTTTGTAGGGAATTTACAAAAAAATAAGATAAATAATCTTTTAGATATTGACCCATTTTTATTTCACTCGTTAGATTCTTTAGAGTTAGCATTAGAGCTTCAGAAGAAATTAGAGTCAAAAAATAGGAACTTAAATGTTCTTTTACAGATAAACTCAGCAAAAGAGGATTCAAAAAGTGGAGTAATGCCAGAAGATGCTCAGAAGTTATATGAGGAGATTAAAAAAAGATGTCCAAATATAAAACTTAAAGGAGTAATGAGTATTGGAGCGCATAGTGATGATAAGAAATTAGTACAAAAAAGTTTTGAAACAACATACAATATATATAAAAATTTAGAGGGAGCAACTATCTGTTCTATGGGGATGAGTGCTGACTTTGAACTTGCTATTGAGTGTGGGTCAAATATGATACGACTCGGGTCAATTATGTTTAACAAATAAATTTTATTTAATTATTATTTTTATAAGATAAAATATCAGTTCTAATTATAATTTAAATAAAAAGGTTTAATATGACAAAATCAATTCTTTTGGATAAATTTCCAATTAATAGTTTAGAGATACAAAAAAATGAGACAGAGTTTACAAATATCGACCAATTTTTAGTATATTTTCAAGAAAAAATTGAGGCACACCCAATAGCTGCTTTTATAGCTACATTTGACCATTTTACACATACATCATCTATTAATGGTGATATTGATGTAAATATGAAAGATGCAAAAGCAGTGATTTTTTGTTTTGGTTCTCAAATACCAAGTAGTAAAATCTTAGCTGCACGTCCAAGAACTATTGCTATTGCAGAGTATGAAAATAATTTTGTTATAGAGTTTATGGATGCTCCTAATGAAAAATTACAACTTGTTATGGAAGAATGGTCACATAATCTTATAGTCAAATAGTTTTAATTTAAAAGCCTCGGTTATTCGAGGCTTTTTTTATAGAAATATCTTTAGTATAGTAAATGCCAAACTTTAATAATGATTATCGCAAATATAATAGTCTTAATCAAACTATTATATATATTTATTATTCTTCTATTTATCTCTTTTTTACTTTTAATAAAGTATCATCATAAAAATTATGATTTGGATGAATACAGATGAAAGTACATATACCCCTTAAAAAAGTGATAGACAACTCTTACGAGATTACAAT
>Ga0256826_1001585_pt1 | contig 14085 bp, 12 predicted proteins | sample CV79metaG_FD_185975 | JGI IMG/M metagenome (GOLD analysis project Ga0256826, IMG submission 185975) | Hydrothermal vent microbial communities from East Pacific Rise, Pacific Ocean - CV79 | ecosystem: Environmental > Aquatic > Marine > Hydrothermal vents | place: Pacific Ocean: East Pacific Rise...
TGATATTAGTTATCATTATAAAATATTTTTAAGTAAAAGAAAAAAAATGAAAAAATTAAGTGAATGTGAAAAATCTTGTAAAGTAAAGATAATAAAATTAAATACAGATAAAGAACTAAAACAAAGACTAATCTCTTTTGGGATTATGAAAGAAGCTATAGTTGAGATTTTAGAACATGCTCCAGCAAAAAGTACAATAGAAATAAAAGTAGGAAAGATGAGAATAGCTCTTCGTGCTAAAGAAGCTGAACTTATTGAGGTACAAAAGATATGAATGAGATAACACCAAGAATATGTCCCATAATAGCAAACCATATTAAAATAGCCCTCGTTGGTCAGCCCAATGTTGGTAAAAGTATGCTGATTAACTCAGTATCAAATGCTCATCTTCATGTAGGAAATTTTTCAGGTGTAACTGTAGATAAAACAGAGGTTTTGTTTGATTATAAAGATTACCATTTTACAGTAGTTGATTTACCTGGGACTTATGCTCTAAATGATTACTCAATTGAAGAAAGAGTTACTAGTGAGTATCTATCCAATAATGATTATGATTTAATTATAAATGTAGTAGATTCAACAAATTTAGAAAAAAATCTTCAACTAACTTCTGAACTTATGAGTGTTGGTAAAAAAATGATTATTGCACTAAATATGACAGATGAAGCTCAAAAAGAGGGTATTGATGTAAATGCTACTTATATGTCTGAGCTAATTGGTATCTCATGTGTAAAAGTTTCAGCAGCTACAAAATCTGGAATTGAGGAGATGATTGAAGCTATTATAAAAGAGTTTGAAACTACTAGTATTGTGCATAAGCTTATCTTTTCAGAGCCAGTTGAAGAAGAGATAGAAAAAATTGTAAATTATTTAACAAAACATAAATATCAAGATATAAATTCACATAGAAATATTGCTATAAATCTTTTAAAGAATAACAAAATAACGTATGCAAAACTTCATGATGAACCACTTTGGACAGAATTACAGCCAATTTTAATTGAATCATCAAAACATATAGAACTCCATCATGATTGTGATGATGTAAAAGAAGCTTTCGCTTCTGAATATGCATCTTTTAATCGTGGGGTTGTTGCTGAGGTTGTTAGTGAAAAAAATGCAGAACCTAAAAAAACATTAACTGAAAAAATAGATAATGTTTTAATCCATCCATTACTTGGTATTCCAATATTTTTATTTTTAATGTGGGGATTATTTCAACTTACTTTTGAAATTGGTGCTATACCAATGGAGTATATTGATGCATTTTTTGGTTGGTTTGGAGATACAGTTGGATCAACGATTCCAAATGATGATGTTCGCTCACTTATAGTAGATGGGATTATCTCCGGTGTTGGTGCTGTAGTACTTTTTGTCCCAAATATTATTATACTTTTTATTGGTATTGCCCTTTTAGAAAGTACTGGTTATATGTCTAGAGTTGCTTTTTTACTTGATGGATTTTTTCATAAATTTGGGCTTCATGGACAAAGTTTTATTCCTCTTGTAACAGGTTTTGGATGTTCAATCCCCGCATATATGTCTGCTAGAATTTTAAAAAATGATAGAGATAGACTTTTAACACTTTTTATAATTAGTTTTATGTCATGTGGTGCTAGATTACCCGTATATGTTTTATTTGTTGGTGCTTTTTTCTCTCCTGAAATGGCTGGAAATATTTTATTTTTAATCTATATCAGTGGAGCTATGCTTGGATTAATTGCTGCAAAAGTGTTAAAACTTACAGCATTTAAGGGTTTAGATGAGCCATTTGTTATGGAGATGCCAAAGTATAGACTACCATCATTAAAACTTATTTGGCATACAGTTCTTACAAAAACTATGATGTATCTTAAAAAGGCTGGTACTTTCATCGCAGGAGCAGCAATGCTTGTATGGTTTTTAAGTAACTATCCTCATAATTTGACACTAGAAGAAAAATATGCAACAAAAATAGAAAAAACTGTAGATGTAAAAGAAAAAATAATTTTAGAAAATAAATTAGCTGAAGAACTTTTAGAACAAAGTTATTTAGGTGTAATAGGTAAGTTTTCAGAACCTGCATTTGAACCACTTGGATTTGATTGGAAAATGAGTGTAGCACTTCAAACAGGTCTTGCAGCAAAAGAGGTTGTTGTATCAACTTTAGGTGTACTTTACTCACTTGGTTCAGATGTAGATGAAGAAAATAATTCTTTAGTTAGTGCTATTAGCAAGCATATCTCTTTTCCATCAGCTGTTGCATTTATTGTTGTTATTATGATTTATTTACCTTGTTTGGCAGCGTCAGTTGTATTTACTCGTGAAGCTGGTGGATTAAAATACTTTTTTTATCTTTTAGGTTTTACGTCAGTAATTGCATATAGTTTTGCTTATATTGCGTATAATCTAACAAAGATTATGATTAATTAACTAGCTATTAGTAGATATGGGGTAAAATCAATTTATGAAAAAAATATTAATGATTGAAGATGACTTAGAATTAGCAGAGATATTAACAGAATATCTTGAGCAGTTTAAGTTTGAGGTTATCACTGAAGATGACCCTTTTAAAGCAGTAAGTATATTAAAACTTGAACCATTTGATTTAGTTATCCTTGACTTAACTCTTCCAGGTATGGATGGTTTAGAAGTTTGTGAGGCTATTCGTGAGCGTCAAGATATTCCTATAATAATATCTTCAGCAAGAAGTGATGTGACAGATAAGATAAAAGCACTTGAACTTGGTGCTGATGATTATTTGCCAAAGCCTTATGACCCTCGTGAGCTTGAAGCAAGAATACACTCTGTCATGAGACGCTATGAAGCTAAAAGTCAAGAAAAAGCAGAAAATAAATCAGATTTTAAATGTGATATTTCATCTATGATGATTACATATAAAAGTAGAAATATTGATTTAACAAATGCAGAATTTGGCATACTATCTTACATGATACAAAAGCAAGGTTTAGTAGTTTCTCGTGAAGATTTGATTCACAATGTAAATGCTATAAATGAAGACTCATCCAATAAAAGTATAGATGTTATGGTTGGAAGAATTCGTAATAAACTTGGTGATAAATCTTTAATAGAGTCTGTTCGTGGTGTAGGTTATAAACTATTGAAATAATCTTGTGGAGTTAACTTGAGAAAAAATGCCGTACTTATTACTGTTTTATTTGCGTTTATTGTAACTATCATAAGTGTAAGTGCTGTTTTTTGGGAATTTTTCAAGTTAAATAAACAGCAGTATATAAATCATGTTTTTACAAAACATCTTACAATTACTCAAATATATAGACAATATAAAGTAGATTTAACTTCACAAATTATGCTAGAAGCAAACCTTGCAGTATATAAATTTTTACTTGAAAAAGATCCAATAAGACAAAAAAATATTATAAAAAATGCTAAAATTTTAAAAGATAAAGATTTTAAACATGTAAATGCTTCTATTAAAATGACTCAAAAAGGCTTAGTTACTCAAAAAATTGTAACTGATTTAACTGTTAAAATGCTTGAGTTTAATGATAAAATATATTTTTACTTTACTTCACCATCTCGTCAAATTATGATTTTAGATGAACAGCTTAAACCATATAGATACTATTCACTAGCATACTCTTATATGACGATAATTTTGATAATTACTATATCTTTTATTTTAATATTAATAAGACTTAGACCATTGATACGACTTAGAAGAAAAATTGCTCTTTATGGTGATGGTGAAATGGATATATCTTTTGCTACAAAAGGAAAAGATGAGATAGCTCTAATATCAAATGAATTAGAATCAACAAGAAGAAAAATTAATAATATTTTAGAATCTCGGACTCTTTTTTTACGAAATATTATGCATGAATTAAAAACACCAATAGCAAAAGGTACTATTGCAACACAGATGTTAGATTCACAAAAACAACGAGATAGATTTACTTCTATATTTGGTAGGCTTGAAGCACTAGTAACAGAGTTTGCGCTTATTGAAGAAGTGACGAGCTTAGGTGATAAAAGTGATTTTTCAGAGTATCGACTTGTAGATATTATAGATGGTGCAATAGATATGGCTATGATAGAAAGTACAAGTATATGTATAGAAGTTGATGCAAATTATAAGATAGAAGCAAATTATAGACTCTATACGACTGCTGTGAAAAATATGATTGATAATGGCATTAAGTACTCAACTGATGCTCGTGTTAAAATCTGGATGAAAGATGATGAATTGTGTTTTGATAGTTTAGGTGAGTGTATATCAAACCCTCTTAGTTACTACATAGAACCATTTACAAAAGAAAATCCATCTAAAAATAGTTTTGGTTTAGGACTCTACTTAGTTGATTCAATTTTAAAAGCACATAAGCAAGTTTTAGCTCATGAATATGAAAATGGAGTAAATCGTTTTATTTTTGCATAAGTTTTATGTTGTAAACTAGTGTATGGATAAAAATATAAAGATTATACTTTTAGTTTTTTTTGCAGTATCTTTTTTCACTTTTGGTTGGCTTTCCCATACTGCGTATAAGCCTGTACATAAAATAGAACCACCCTCTATACTTAGTAAAATTAAAAAAAATAAGACTCTTAATGTAGTACTTCTAAATTCCCCCTCTACTTATTATATTGGGGCAGATAGAGCAAAAGGTTTTGAATATGATTTATTGAAAGCTTATGCTGATTCTTTAGGAGTAGAGCTAAATATTACAGCTGCAAATACTACAAAAGAAGCGATAAAACTTAGTAAAAATCCAAATATTCATATAACTTCAGCATCTTTAGCAAAAACAAAAGAGAGAGAAAAAAGTTTTAATTTTGGTCCATCTTATTTTGAAGTTCAAGAGCAGGTTGTATGTTCAAGAGAGATGCTTTGGAATGGTTCATTCCCAAAAGATGTTGAAGACTTGGCAGGACTAAAGATGATAGTTGGAGAAGATACAAGCTATAGTGAAACTATACAGCAATTGCAAGAAGATGGTTTTGATATAAATGCAACATACACATCAGAGTTTTCTACTGAAGAATTACTAGCTAAGGTAGCACAAAATGAGATAGATTGTACTATTGCAGATTCAAATATTTATGCTTTAAATCAGAGATATTTTCCAAATATAGCTTTAGCTTTTGCAATTAGCTCAAGAGAACAATTAGCATGGGTAATGGCTGAAAATTCTAAAGATTTAGAAGCAAATATGTACTCTTGGCTAAACTCATATAATCAAAGTGGGTCTATGGCTCAACTTAAAGACCATTACTATAGTTTTGCTTTGTTTTTTGATTATTACAATACTAAAATGTTTTATAAGCGTATAAAAACAAGATTACCAAAATATAAAAAGTATTTTAAAGAGTTTGGTAAAAGGTATCATATACCTTGTTCAATTTTAGCAGCACAATCATATCAAGAATCACATTGGAATCCAAAAGCAAAAAGCTATACGGGTGTTAGAGGTCTTATGATGTTAACGCGAGTAACAGCTAAACATTTAGGTGTTAAAAATAGACTTAATCCTCAAGAAAGTATAAAAGGTGGTGCTAGACATCTAAATCAAATGCTTAAATTTGTTTCTAAAGATGTAGTTGGTCAAGATAGGATGAAGTTTGCATTAGCAGCTTACAATGTTGGTCTTGGGCATATAATTGATGCTCAAAAATTAGCTAAAAAAATGGGATTAAATCAGAATATTTGGAGTGATTTGAAAAAAGCATTACCATTATTGTCTCAAAAGAAATATTATAAAAGACTAAAACATGGTTATGCTAGAGGAAGTGAACCTGTAAAGTATGTTGATTCTATTTATGATTATAAAGATATTTTAGAAAACTATACAGATGACTTATATTCAAATAAGCATGAATAAACTTAACTTAAAGATCGCCCTCTTTACCATCAGATAAGCTACTTAAAAATGTTTCCATATCGTATTTTATTCTATACTCTGCTGTCATGATATGTATAAGTATATCACCTAAATCCACTACTATCCAATCGCCACTTATATCTGTATTGTTAAAAGTTTCTTCTGGTTTTAAATCATTTTTTAAGTGGTTTAAAAGTGCCTCTGTATGTCTTGAACTTAGTGAAGATGCGATTATTGCGTAATCAACGAAGTAATTTTTTTCTCTTAGGTCAAAAACCTCAATAGCTTCTGCCTTGTTTTTATCTAGTACATTTGTTATTTTTTCTATTCTATTTTGCAAGTGTTTCCTTATGTTTCTTATTTTACTTGAAGATATATCTTCTTTTATTTGTAGAGTTATAAACTCTTTTGGTATTTTTATATTGTCTCTTGAAGCTACTACAAAAGTTACTAAATTTTTTAACTCATCGTAGTCTTGCCATTTATGAAGTGATTTTAAATTATCAGCTCCAATTACAAGATAAATTTCTTTATATGTTTTTAAAAAATGTTTTACACTTTTTATAGAAGCAACTTTAGTTTTTTGCTTAATTTCATAGTCTGAAATTTCAATATTTTTAAAATCTTTATAGTACTCATATAGTACTTCAAATCTTAGCTTTGCGGATGCATGAGACTTTGATTTAAAAGGGTTTAAAAATGTTGGCAATACAATAATTTTATCTATGCTCATGAGATTGTTTAAAGCAGATATTATAGCTTTGTGACCATCATGAAGTGGATCAAAAGAACCACCAAAAAGTGCAATTGTTTTCATAATTAAAGCGAATTATAGCTAAGTTTAGATAAAATAACCCAATTTTAACTTTTAATCATGTAGGAAATTTTATGGCATTAAAAATAGCAATTAACGGATTTGGTAGAATAGGGCGTTGTGTAGCTCGTATTGCAGCAAATAGAAACGATATCGAGATAGTAGCAATTAACGATATGGCAAGTATGGATATGATGTTATATCTTTTAAAAAATGATTCTGTTCATGGAACTTTTAGTAGTAATGTTGAACAAATAGATGATGAAAATATTAGTATTGATGGGCAAACAATTAGAGTTTTTTCTGATCGTGACCCAAAAAATCTAAAATTTGCTGATTGTGGTGCAGATATGGTCTTAGAGTGTACTGGTGTTTTTCTTACTCAAGAATCTGCTCAAGTTCATATTGATAATGGTGTTGAGAAAGTTTTATTTTCTGCACCTTCAAAAGATACGCAAACAGATACTTTTGTGATGGGTGTAAATGAAGAACTTTATGCTGGACAAAAAATAGTATCAAATGCTTCTTGTACTACAAATTGTCTGGGTCCTGTGGCTCGTGTACTTGATGATGCTTTTGGAATTGAAAAAGGACTTATGACAACTATACATTCATATACAAATGATCAAAATATTTTAGACGTAAAACACTCAAAAGATAAGCGTCGTGCAAGAGCTGGAGCAATTAATATGATTCCTACAACTACTGGTGCTGCAAAAGCCATCAGTCTTGTAATGCCACAATTAAAAGGCAAACTTCATGGACAATCTGTTCGTGTTCCAACTCCTGATGTATCTATGGTTGATTTAAATGTTGTAGTAGGTAAAGACACTACAAAAGAGGAAGTTACTCGTGTTTTTAACGAAGCTGCTGATAGTAGACTTAAAGGTCTTTTACTTATGGATAAAGAGATGAGAGTTTCTCAAGATTTTGTCGGTTGTGAGTATAGCTCTATAGTTGCAGAAGATTTAACACAAGTTATCGGTGGAAATATGATTAAAATTATGGCTTGGTATGACAATGAATGGGGATATTCTTCAAGATTAATTGACATGGCATTACATATCTCAAAATAGGAATAAAATTGGAACTATTACACTTAAAAAATTTAGATTTAAAAGATAAAAAAGTATTTATTCGTTGTGATTTTAACGTACCGATGGATGAGTTTGGAAATATATCTGATGATAGACGAATTCGTTCAGCAGTAGCTACTATAAATTATTGTCTTGATCAAGATTGTGCAGTTATTTTAGCATCGCATTTGGGTCGTCCAAAAGGTGAGATTAATGAAAAATATACTTTAGCACCAGTTGCAAGAAGACTTCAACAACTTTTAAAAAGACATGTAGAGTTAGCTCCATCAGTTGTTGGTGAAGATGCTATGAAAATGGTAGATAATTTACCTCGTCATGAAGTTTTATTACTTGAAAATCTACGTTATGAAATTGGTGAAACAAAAAATGATGATGCATTAGCTGAAAGATTGGCTCAAATGGCTGATTTTTATGTAAATGATGCTTTTGGTGTAAGTCATCGCGCTCATGCTTCTGTTGAGGGTATAACAAAGTTTTTTGACTCTCAACATAAAGCTGCAGGATTTTTACTTGAGCGCGAGATTAAATTTTTTGGAAAACTCATAAATGAGCCAGTGCGCCCTTTTGCTGCCATTGTTGGTGGGAGTAAAGTATCAGGAAAACTTGAAGCTTTAGTAAATCTCCTTCCAAAAGTAGATAAAATCTTTATTGGTGGAGGGATGGCTTTTACATTTTTAAAACAGTTGGGTTATAATATTGGAGCATCATTAGTTGAAGATGATTTACTTGAAGATGCTCAAAAAATTATGGATGAAGCTAAAAAAATAGGTGTTAAGTTTTACTTACCTGTTGATGTTATTGCCGCTGAAAAATTTGCTGCAGATGCTGTAAGTAAAATAGTTACAGCACAAGAAATTCCTGATGGTTGGATGGGTTTAGATATTGGTCCTGCAACAGTAAGACTTTATCGTGAGGGTCTTAATGATGTCCAAACAGTTTTATGGAATGGTCCAATGGGTGTTTATGAAATGGAAAAATTTGCAAGAGGAAGCTCTAAAATAGCTCATTTTGTTGCAGATAGCTATGCTACAACTGTTGTTGGTGGTGGTGATACTGCTGACCTTGTTCAACGCATTGGTATTGATGAAGAGATGAGTTTTATCTCTACTGGTGGTGGAGCATCACTTGAACTTTTAGAAGGTAAAATACTTCCAGGTGTAGCACCATTAATAATTAAAGAGGCTTAACAACATGATAATTGCAGCAAATTTAAAAACAAATTTTACAAGAGCTAAAACTCATGAGTACATAAATGAGTTAGAAAAATATATAAATAAAAATAAGATTTCTCAAGAGATTTTAGTTTTTCCTGCAATGAGTTCTCTTGATAAGTATGAAACAAAAGTAAATATTGGTTGTCAAAATGCTTATGCAGTTGATAATGGAGCTTTTACGGGTGAGATAGGAAGTGAACATTTAGAAGAATTTGGTATTAAAACTATTCTTATTGGACATAGTGAGCGTCGTCATATTTTAGGTGAAACTCAAGATGAAATAGCTAAAAAGTTTAATTTTTATAAAGATTTAGGTTTTCGCATAGTTTATTGTATTGGTGAATCTTTACAAATTCGTGAAGCTGGTGAAAAAATTATGATGAAATATCTTGAATCTCAATTTGATGGAATTGATTTAGATTATGATAATCTAATTTTAGCTTATGAACCAGTTTGGGCAATTGGAACAGGACTTACACCAACTTTAGAAGATATAGAATCATTACATTTAAAACTAAAAGAAAAATCTTCAGCACCACTTTTGTATGGTGGAAGTGTGAAAGTTACAAATGCTAAAGAGGTTTTAGCTCTTAATGGTGTGGATGGAGTATTGGTTGGTTCAGCTGCATTATATGCTGAACATTTTTGTAGCATGATACAGTTTGCACAAGATTTAAAATAAAATATTTAAGGGAAATTAATAATTATGATAATGAAGGGTAAAAAAGGTCTTATAGTTGGACTTGCAAATAATAAATCTATAGCTTATGGTATAGCTGCATCTTGTGCAGCTCAAGGTGCTGATATGGCATTTACATATCTTAATGATGCACTTAAAAAAAGAGTAGAACCAATAGCTAAAGAGTTTGGAAGTGATAAAGTTTATGAGCTTGATGTATCAAATGAAGAACATATGGCTGGGATTGCTGAGTTAATTGAAAAAGACTTTGGAAAGATAGATTTCTTAGTTCATTCTGTTGCTTTTGCTCCAAAAGAAGCACTTACAGATTCATTTATGAAAACATCAAAACAAGCATTCCAAATTGCTATGGATATCTCTGTATATTCACTTATAGATTTAACAAACCGTTTAGAATCAGTTTTAGCTGATGATGCATCTATTTTAACTCTTTCATATCTTGGTGGACCAAAATATATAGTAAATTACAATGTAATGGGTGTTGCAAAAGCAGCACTAGAATCTACAGTTCGTTATATGGCAGTTGATTTAGGTAAAAAAGGTCAAAGAGTAAATGCAATCTCTGCTGGACCAATTAGAACATTAGCGGCTGCTGGTATTGGTGATTTTAAACAAATTTTAAATTGGAATGAAGTAAATGCACCGCTTAAGAAAAATGTTACAACTGCACAGGTTGGAAACTCTGCTATGTATCTATTAAGTGATTTAAGTTCAGGTGTTACAGGTGAAGTTCATTATGTGGATAGTGGATACAATATTATGGGTATGGCTGCTGCACAGACAAATGATGCTGGTAAAACAGTTTTTTCTTGGGATGCTAAATAATTGAAGATAGATTAATTTCTATCTTCTTGATTTTCCAATAACTGGTAAAGATTCCATTTTCTTAACAAGAGAGTTCGTATCATCTCCAATATGTGATTTATTATAAACTGACATTTTATCAACATATTCTTGTAGTGTAAAAGGTCTATCCTCTTTTTGATATTTAGATTTTACCTCTTGTTGAAATTTAACTTCTTCTTTAGTCATCTCCTTTAAAACTTCACCTGTTTCAATTTTAACAAGTTTAGCTGAACCATCTTGATTTGGTACTACTTTTACTTTTGTATCTGCTGTAGGTGCTACAGAATCTGAGGTAAATGGTGACCATTCATTTTTTAGCCAATTATTAAGTGCCTTTTGCATAGCTCCAGCTTTTTTTTCTTTTATTCCAGCAACAGAGTTTAAAGCTTTATTTTGAGATGGATTAGCACCATTTACTTGTGAACAAGAATTTAGCATAAACGCTATTGGTATAAGTAATATTAATTTTTTCATAATGTAAGTATACTAAAAATAATAAACAAAAAACTAATAAAGTGACAAATAAGTGACAAATTTCTTAAGTTTTGTGAAAATTCAAATATATTTTATAATGTTTTTGGCATAATTAGGGCAATTTTAGATTTAGGAGAATATAAATGAAATTTACAAAATTAAGTCTTATCGCAATGATGTTAATAGGTTCAAGTGCTTTTGCAATTGAAAATACTAAAGTATCTGGTGATGCTAGATTATATTACGGAACGCAAGATTCTGATGTTAGTGGTGCTGCAGATATGTTTAATAAAGATGCAAGTTATACAAACTTTTCTGCTCGTTTAGATTTAACAACAGATTTAACTAAGGGTGTTTCTGCTGGAATTGGTGCTCAAATAGTAACAACTCTTGGTGTTGAACATAACTTAGTAAGTGCTGTTTGGTCTAATGCTCATACTGCATCTGGTTCAACTGGTGCTACATTTGCAGGTGGCGCTCAAGCTGATTCTGCTATGTGGATTGATGAAGCTTGGTTAGCTGGTACTGCTTTTGATACTACTTTAAAAATTGGTCGCCAATCTTTAGATACTCCTTTTGCTTTTACTGAAACTTGGGGTGTAGATAAAAATACTTTTGAAGCAGTTGTTTTAATTAACCAATCTCTTCCAGATACTACTATAATCGCTACTTACATTGGTAAATCAAATGGTTCAGCTGATGATAGAGCTAGTCTGCGTGAGGGTGGTTCAGGAAGTTTAAATGATCTTGGTGTAACTGCTGGTGGTTATGTTGCTGCTGATGGTGAATTTTCTACATTTGGTACAAATGGAACTTATGCATTCGGTGTTGTAAATAACTCTCTTAAACCATTAACAGTTCAAGCTTGGTATTATGATATGCAACAACTTGCAACAGCTTACTGGTTGCAAGCTGATTTAAATCTTGATGGTATTTTAGCTGGAGTTCAGTACATGAACACAGAACTAAGTGATGGTGCAAATCTAGGTACACTTGGTGTTGTAACAAACGGTAATGATACAACTGGTTGGTCTGCAATGCTTGGTTATGAGATGAAAGATGTTGTAACTTTAAAAATTGCATATTCTGATATTGATGAAGATGGTACTTTAGGTGTTGCAAATACAGCAACTGGATCAGTAGCTACTTTAGGTGGTCAATCAAAACTATATACTGAAATGTGGTGGAACTATGGTGTAGTATCTGCATCTGGTGCTGAGTCTTTAGCAATATCTGCGGAAACTACAGTTGGTCCAGAAATTGATTTATTTGCTGGTTATTATTACTCAGAAAATGATAAAGGTTTTACAGATACAGATTTAACTGAAATTACGTTAACTGCATCTAAATCTTTTGGTCCATTAGATACTTCATTGGCTATTATTTATGCTGATAGTAATGATAATGTAACTTCAGGTAATGATGTTAAAACTACAGATATTCAAGTATATTTAACTTATAACTTCTAGTCATAGCTTAAATCATACATATTCATTTCTCTTTTTGAGAAATGAATACTTCCTTATATTTCTACTCTTTTTTTTGATATAATCATCTTCATGAATACAATAATTAAAAAACTTTTTTATATGATTTTTATGTTACTTCTTATATCTATAATCTCATTTTTAGCAATTCACGCAGCTCCAAATAGCTTTTTTGGAGCAGGAGAATTAAACCCAAATATGACTAAAGAATCTATAGCCGCACTAAAAGCAATATATGGTTTAGATAAATCATTAACTCAACAGTACTTTGACTGGGTAGTCAATATAATAACTTTAAATTTTGGAATATCTTTTGTTAGTGGGCAAGATGTAAGTGCTGAAATATTAAAGAGATTACCAGTTACATTAGTTATGAACATAACTGCACTTATAATAGTATTTATTATTAGTATATATTTGGGTATAAAAGCAGCTCTTTCTTATGAGAAAAAAACAGATTATATAATTCGTCAAATATCGTTAATCTCTTTTTCAATGCCATCTTTTTATTTAGCACTTCTTTTTATCATCTTTTTTGCATTAAATTTAGGTATATTCCCTATATCAGGCTTACACTCAATTGAGCCTAAACTTGGTTTAGCATACTATATAGATGAAATATGGCATCTTATTTTACCTGTTGGTGTAATGATATTTGTTGGTCTTGGAAGTATGATTATTTATGTTCGTTCACTAACTTTAGAAATATTAAAAAGTGATTATTATTATTTTGCACTATCTCGTGGTTTGAGTGAAAAAAAATTACTTCGTTACTATATATTTCCAAATTTACTTCCGCCAATTGTTACACTCTTAGGTTTATCTTTACCTGGTCTTATTGGTGGAAGTGTGATACTTGAGTCAATATTTGGTATAGATGGAATGGGACAATTATTTTTTATGTCTGCTATGAGTAGGGATTATCCAATAATAATGGGAACTCTCATGATAACAGCATTTTTGACTTTACTTGGTAATATGTTGGCAGATTTAATACTCATGAAGTTAAATCCATATATGAGTAGAGGGTAAGTGATTTTATTTAAGTTGTAGTTGTGTTCCAAAGTTTTACTTTGGAACTAGCTAAATCACATTTACTGTAATTCTTCGGGCTGAATATTTTCTTCGAAAATTTTCGCTCCTACGAATTACGTGCTTTAGCTAAACATCGCCTCTAAAGCATCTAAACCATCTTTAGCTTCTTCAATCTCACCATCTTCATTAGTAACGCTATCAGTTTCAACAAGTTCAATATTTAAACCACTTAGCATTGAAGCAAGACGGATATTTATACCACTTTTTCCAATAGCTTTAGATTTTTGATCACCTGGAAGAGTAACTATTGCTTTTTGAGCTTCACCATCTTCATTCTTAAGAATCTCTACATGAGATATAATTGCTGGAGCCATTATTCGTGATAAAAATAATTCAGGAATACTTGTATATTCGATACAATCAATATTTTCACCAATAAGCTCTTGACTTACAGCATTTATACGAACACCTTTTACTCCAACGGTAGCACCAACAGCATCAACTTGTGGGTGTGTACTTAAAAGTGCAATTTTTGCTCTTTCACCTGGAATTCTAGCGCTTCCTTCAATTAGTACTGC